>CAJHYL010000119.1_pt1 | contig 14392 bp, 15 predicted proteins | sample 9198761 | NCBI WGS metagenome assembly CAJHYL01 (sample SAMEA7708360, study PRJEB35096) | sediment metagenome | biome: marine neritic benthic zone biome [ENVO:01000025]; feature: sediment [ENVO:00002007]; material: shallow marine sediment [ENVO:03000034] sea grass bed [ENVO_01000059] ...
CATTTCTATATGAGTTTTGAATTCTCGTGCATATACTTTTATAAGTTCACGAAAATCAACGCGTTCTTCAGCTGTATAGTAAAATGTTGCTTTACTTGCATCACCTTGATACTCGATATCTGAGATTTTCATTTGCAGGCTTAGATCTATTGCGAATTGCCTTGCTTTCACTTTCATAGGCTCTTCTTTATCTCTCGCTTTTTGCCAAATATCAATATCTTTTTGAGTGGCCTTTCTGTAAATTTTAAGGACTTTCTCGGTATCTTCTGGATCCACATTTTTTCTTTTCATCTGCACCCTTACCAGTTCACCTGTAAGTGTTATCATGCCAATGTCATGACCAAACTGCGCTTGCGTCGCTACAACATCGCCAATACCTAATCCTAACCCTTCTGTGTTTTTGTAGTAATGTTTTCGTCCGTTTTTAAAACGCACTTCAACGCAATTAAATGGTTGTTCTCCACTTGGAGGTGAGACATTGGCTAACCAGTCGAAAACGGTTAGTTTGTTACAGCCATCACTACCACAGGTGCCATTATTTTTGCATCCTCGTGGCTGTCCGTTCTTGCCAGTTGAGCAACTGTTGCAAGCCATAGCTTCTTATATATTGAATTCGCTAATAATGAGATTATTGCGAATGGAGGTTCATAATTTATTTTGAATTGTAAAGATAGCATTATTCTGCAGAACAGAATATGGTTTAATTGAAGTCAATTTCGTAATTCAAACGATTGCTTAAGGAGTTTAATTTGCGCTTTGAATTAAATATGTTATCCCACAAGGTTTTACTCCAATTGATCTGTTTTGAGTATGCTTCAAAAGATTGATTGCGCCAATCGAAACCTGCTTTCCAAAATTTGTTTGGAGAAATGTAACAGAATGTGTAATCGAAAATAAGACTGGAATCGTTAATTACACTTTGGTCTGGAATTCGATTTGGTGCTAATAAGGTAATGCCGTGGGTTTTACATTTTGAACGAATATCTTCAATAATTTCTGGGTAGTCAGCTCTTAAGCTTTCGAGATCAAAATTATTATATTCCGTATTGCCTAATTTTTGAATGGGTCGTATTTGCAACACGTCGAAACTTTTACCGCTAAAATGATTAAATAGCAGCTTTAATTCATAAAAGTTATCCTTATTAAACGTATAATTTATTCGTACTTTAAAGTTGTATTTTTCTTTTAGCTTCTCAAAAGCCATAAACGCATTGTGAAACTTTTCGTAACTGGCTTTTTTCATGAACGATTCATACGATTCTTTTGTGACGCCGTGCAGAGAAATGGTAAATTCGTTTAGGCCTGCTTTTAGCAGATTTTCTATCTTTTCTTCGGTCAGCAAATTAGCATTGGTTGTTAAAGAGATATACGGCACATTGAATTGTTTTCCTAGTTGAACTATTCTATCCAGTTTTTTATAAAGTGTTGGTTCTGTACCACAACCAATTTGAAGTTTTAATGCGCGCCCAAATATGACTTTAGCTACTCGATCCAGATCGTCTTCTTTAAACTGTCCTTTGAGTGTTTTTACATAATCTGCATCGGTGAAATAGCACATTTTACAACGTAAATTACAGGCCATTACTGGATCTAAGTTTACGGCTAGATATCTCATGCCAAGTTTGTGTAAGATATACAATCCAAAGAATTTGATTCTATGGTTTTTTATCAAACGATTAAGCCTTAAAAGCTTGTAGATATTCATTTTCTCTTTTGGTCTAAAACTTCAAAAATGTTTCTGAGATCTTTTTTATAGGTCAATTGCTTGCCTCTTCCTTTTTTAAAAATATCATTGCTATTGCCTTGGCCTTTTCGAAGCGCTTTTTGTTCTTCATATGGCATTGCATGTATTTCTTTACATTGGGCTGAACAACAGTTATTCATTTCTTCCTTACATGTCTCACACTGAATAAAAAGCAAATGGCATGCATCGTTAGCGCAATTGGTGTGTACGTCAAAAGAATTTCCACATTGATGACATTGTGCAATAACGTCATCACTTATGGCTTCGCCGCGTCTATCGTCAAATACGAAATTCTTGCCAACAAATTTATTCTCCAAATTTTGCTCATTTACTTGTCTGGCGTATTCAATTATACCACCTTCTAACTGATACACTTTTTGAAATCCCTTATGTTTAAAATAAGCACTGGCTTTTTCACATCGAATTCCTCCAGTGCAATACATCACCAATTTTTTTTCTTCTTTAAACTCATTTAAATCGTCTTCAATAATTGGTAATGATTCTCTAAAGGTATCTACATCAGGAGTTATGGCATTCTTGAAATGTCCAATCTCACTTTCGTAATGATTACGCATATCAACCAATAAGGTATTCTCGTCATCTATTAGATCGTTAAATTGTTTGGCGTTAACATGTATGCCTTTGTTGGTGACATCAAATGTGTCGTCATTTAGCCCATCTGAAACAATTTTGTCTCTTACTTTAATTTTGAGTTTTAAAAACGACTTGTTGTCTTGCTCACGAGCAATATTTAATCTCACATGTTTTAAAAATGAAATCGTATCTAAATGTGCCTTAAACGTATTGAATTTATCAGCTGGCAATGACAGTTGCCCATTAATACCTTCATTAGCCACATAAATTCTACCCAGAACATCCATAGCATCCCAAGCTATAAAAAGGGCATCTCTAAATTCTTGAGGGTTTTTAATATGTGCGTATTTGTAGAAAGAGAGCGTGAGACGTTCTTTGCCAGCTTCGTCTATCAATTTTGCTCTTTCATCAGCACTTAGTTTATTGTACAGTTGCATGCTATACTAATTTTAAGTGTTAAAAGATTAGCCGCAAAGGTAAGTTATTAATTAAAAAGGTTAAATAGTAAACACAAAAAGCACTAAGAATATGGTCCTAGTGCTTAATGCTTAGCAATTTTTATAATAAATAAAATTGGAAAATCTGAACTTTAAATACTTCCCTTTCATAGCAAAGTTTCCCAATTTAATATTAAGATGTAAAAAGTGTAAAAAGGTTGCGTCATAAAATTGTGAGAAGGGTGAATAAATGTTATTTTAGCATGAATTAGACATGAAAATTTATATTGAAAATGAGTAACGAAAAAGAAGCCAAATTAAAAGCATTAAAATTAACTCTTGATAAGCTAGATAAAGCCTACGGAAAGGGCACTGTAATGAAAATGAGTGATGCCGCTCTAGAAAATATAGAAGCCATTTCTTCTGGCTCACTTGGCTTAGATGTGGCTTTAGGTGTGGGTGGTTATCCTAGAGGCCGTGTTATAGAAATTTATGGCCCAGAATCTTCGGGTAAAACCACATTGACGTTACACGCAATTGCTGAGGCTCAAAAAGCTGGCGGTATTGCAGCATTTATTGATGCCGAACATGCCTTCGATAGGTTTTACGCCGAGAACTTAGGTGTTGATATTGACAACCTCATTATTTCGCAACCCGATCATGGTGAACAGGCCTTAGAAATTGCTGACAACTTAGTACGATCTGGTGCTATTGATATTATCGTTATCGATTCTGTAGCGGCATTGACACCTAAAAGTGAAATTGAAGGTGAAATGGGCGACTCAAAAATGGGGCTTCATGCAAGATTAATGTCACAAGCTTTGCGAAAACTTACTGCATCCATCAGCAAAACCAATTGTACAATGGTCTTTATAAATCAACTGCGTGAGAAAATTGGTGTGATGTTCGGAAATCCAGAAACAACTACTGGTGGTAACGCTCTTAAATTTTATGCTTCAGTACGTTTAGATATAAGACGCTCTACACAAATAAAAGATAGCTCTAGTAACGCTGTTGGTAATAAAACACGTGTGAAAGTTGTTAAGAACAAAGTGGCACCACCATTCAAAATGGCTGAATTTGATATAATGTATGGAGAGGGTATCTCTAAAGTGGGAGAAATATTAGATATCGCTGTCGAACATGAAATTATAAAGAAAAGTGGGTCCTGGTTTAGCTATAAGGATACAAAATTGGGGCAGGGCCGAGATGCGGTTAAAACTATAATTAAGGATAACCCAGACTTAATGGAAGAGTTAGAAGAACAGATTAAGACTATATATAACGATTAAATGCCCCTCAAAATCCCATTTTTATGGGATTTTTTAAGCTTTAAACGCAACCTTTGAACGCTTAAAGCATCTATTATGTATCATAAATCATTATTTATATATGAACAGCATAAAAAAAATACTGCTATTTAGCCTTGTGGCACTAGTCGCATGGTCATGTACAGAAGATAATGGTTCTGATGACAATATTCGTTTCGAAATATTGCCAATTGCCTCAATAGATGTTCCTGATACGTTAGAATCAGGAAACTTGAACAGAATCAATTATGCCTATTTTCTACCTTCAGATTGTCATTCATTTAACAATCTTTATTATATAGAAAGTGGCAATGAACGCACTTTAGCTGTAGTTAATACAGTGGTTGAGAATAGTACGGTATTAGGTTGTCAACCTTTAGTAGAAGTGTTAGATGAACGTCATTTCGATGTTTTAGCACCTTCTGGTTTTAATTCCTTGGTATTTAATGTATGGCAAGGCCAAGATGAAGGCGGACAGGATGTTTATCTAACTATTGAAGTACCGATTGAATAGTTCTATTAAAAATGAATTTGATTGAGTTTAGATTTACTCATAGAAAAATGCAAGAAAAATGATACTGAAGCGCAAGGTGAACTTTACAAACTGTTTTCAGCTAAATTGTTCTCTTTATGTTTGAAGTATTCGCGCAACTATGCAGAAGCCGAAGATAATCTGCAAGATGCTTTTTTGACCGTTTTTAAAAAAATAGAACAATTTGAAAACAAAGGAAGTTTAGAAGGATGGCTAAAACGCATCACTATTAATACAGCGCTTCAGCGCTATAGAGGAAAAAGCGTTTTAAACATCGTAGACGAACAAAAAGTAGAAGATGTAAACGTTGAGATTGAAAATGAAGATATTAGCATTGATTTTCTTTTAAATTGTATACAAGAATTACCCGATAGATATAGACTCGTGTTTAATTTATACGCTCTTGATGGTTATTCGCACAAAGAAATTGCTGAGTTATTAGACATTTCAACAGGAACATCAAAATCAAATCTGGCTCGCGCTAGAATGATTTTAAGAGACAAAGTAGAACAATTTAAAGCGACATTGAGCTCGCATACATCATAATGAACGACAAGAAACATATTGATAGGCTCTTTCAGGAGAAACTGAAGGATTTTGAAGTTTCTCCTAGTGATGCGGTATGGCAGAACATAAGTTCGCAGATGCAGCACAACGGTAAAAGTAGGAAAGTTATTCCGCTATGGATAAAAATAGCAGGCATAGCAGCTTCTCTATTATTGCTATTTACACTAGGTAATCTAATTTTTAATTCGGATAGCGAAAATCAATCTTCAGATACCATAGTAAATACAAATGATATTGATAATTCTGAACCTAATCCTGAAAATGCCTCTAGTAAAGGTGATACCAATCAACCTATTTTGAATAATGAGAACTTAACTCAAGACGCTGTTGCATCAGAAGAACTTAATACTAATACTGAGCAGCCAACACTTGAGGAAAAGGGAAATTCATCTGTTAAACGTAATGAATTGATCGTAAATGACCGTTTGGAAAACAAGCAATCGACAGTTGTAAGTAATGACCCTAAAGACAATTCGGCATTGCAACAAGAACAGAAGTTAAAAAGTGTTGTAGTAACAAACGAAAATACAACCAATTCATCAGATGTTGCTAACCAAAATACTGATAGTAGCGAAAAAACGCCTCTAACAGGAGAGCAAGATCAAATTAATAAATCTAAAGCTGATGAACTCTTAAAAAAAGAGGCATTGTCTAAGGATGCTATCGCAAATACAGAATCTAACGAAACTGTGAACTCAGATTCAGAGAATGTCGAGCAAGATGAAAATAAAACGGCTATCACTGAAGCCTTAGAACAACAGGAAGAGTTGTCTGATGAAAAAGATAAAGAAGAAAAAACACAACGTTGGAGTGTATCTCCACAAATAGCGCCTGTTTACTTTAATTCGTTAGGAAATGGTTCTCCAATTGATGCACAGTTTAATAACAATCCTAGATCTGGGGAAATTAATATGAGTTATGGTATTGCGGCTAATTATAAAATCAATGATAGATTAACTATTAGGGCTGGAATCAATCAGCTCAATTTAGGGTACTCGGTTGACAACGTTATTGTATATAATGATGTTGATCCAATAGTAGATAATCCGCCATTGCGTAATGTTAAATTAAATTCCTATGGGCAAACACTTTCATTTTTAAGTACTGACGATCTAAATGTAGCCCAAGTACCTGGTGTTGTTGCAGATAATATTCAATCGTCTATAGGCCAGAATTTTGGTTTTATTGAAGTGCCCGTTGAATTAAAATATAAGTTGTCTGACAAAAAGGTTAATATCAGTGTGATTGGAGGGTTTAGTTCGTTATTCTTAAATGAAAATGAAGTTTATACCACTTTACAAGGTGAAGAAACCCTTTTAGGTGAGGCAACAAATATCAAAAAAACAAGTTTTAGTGCTAACCTTGGTGTTGGTTTTGACTTTAAGATATCTGAAAAAATAAATTTAAACCTTGAACCTGTAATGAAATATCAGCTCAACACATTTACTGATACCTCGGGTAATTTTAGCCCTTACACATTAGGTGTACAAACAGGTTTGAACTTTAAATTTTAAAGATTTTTAGTTGGTTAGATTGGTTGTTGGCCCTTCATTTTGAAGGGGCAATGATGAGAAAAAGCTGCTCATGCCTCGAGCAGCTTTTTTATTGCTTCTGTAACGTGTTTAGAATAACGTGATGTGCTTGCTTATTTATTTCTTTTGTGCTTTCTATAGTCAATCCAGCCGTTTTAATAAATTGATGAATGGTGACACGTAATTTTCCAGGACCACCACTAAAAAAATTCCAGGAAAAGCGTTTTTTGCAGTCTAAAAACGTTATAGGTACAATTGGTATTTGATGCTTAATTGCCAGCCTAAAAGCGCCATCCTTAAATTGATCAAGAAGCACAAACTCTTCAGGGACACCACCTTCCGGAAAAATACATACACTCAACCCAGATTTAAGGCGTCTTTGCGCTTGTAAAAACACGGCTTGTCTACTTTGAGCATCACTTCTGTCAACCAAAATGCATGTTTTTCTATAGAAAAACCCGAATAGTGGAATTTTAGCCAGTTCTTTTTTACCAACGAACACAAAAGGATTTTCTTTAATACATACCAACATTAACATAATATCTAACATCGAAGTATGATTGGCCACAAGCATATAACTCTTCCTTTTTTCAAGCACTTGTTGGCGTTCAATTTTCCAGTTAAAGCCCATGCCAATTAAAATGAATTTTGCCCAAAACCTGGCTAATTTAAAAAAGATAGGATACCATTTTTCTTGGGATATAACAACCAACAGAATAGGTAGTAAAACTATTATGGGTAAGGCTACCAAAACATAAAACCAAATTCGGTAGATAACCCAAAAAGGATACTTAAGAAGCTTCATTGGCGTCAAAACTAACCATTTTAATTGAGCTATTGTAACAAAAAAATTACCTTTGCTCATCGTTTAATTAAAAATGATATTGCTGCATTCGCAGAATCCTACTATGGCAAGAATATTAACTGGCGTACAAAGTACCGGAACACCGCACTTAGGTAATTTATTAGGTGCAATCTTACCTGCAATTGAAATGGGCAATGATCCTTCCAACGAATCATACTTATTTATTGCAGATATGCATTCGCTTACTCAAATAAAAGATGCTGACACTTTAAGACATAACACCTATTCTACCGCAGCTGTATGGTTGGCCTGTGGAGTGAATATAGAGCGTACAGTATTCTATAGACAAAGTGATGTGCCACAAGTAACAGAATTGTCCTGGTACTTAAGTTGTTTCTTCCCGTATCAACGTCTTACATTGGCTCACAGTTTTAAGGATAAAGTTGATCGTCTTGAAGACATTAATGCAGGCCTGTTTACTTATCCAATGCTTATGGCCGCGGATATTTTGTTATATGATGCCGATATTGTTCCTGTAGGTAAAGATCAGAAACAACATTTAGAAATGACGCGTGATGTAGCGTCGCGTTTTCATGCCAAAATGGGAGACGTATTTGTGATGCCAGAAATTAGGCTTCAGGAAAGCACCATGTATGTACCAGGTACCGATGGCGGTAAAATGAGTAAAAGTCAAAATAACATTATTAATATATTTCTTCCTGACAAAAAGCTGCGCAAGCAAATAATGAGTATTAAAACAGATAGCACACCACTTGAGGATCCAAAAGATTGGAAGACCTGTAATTTATTTGCTTTGTATAAACTCGTTGCCAATGAGGCTCAAGTAGAAGAGATGAAGGCCAATTATGAGAATGGTGGGTATGGTTATGGTCATGCTAAACAAGCTTTTTTTGAACTTCTTATTGACAATTATAAGACCGAACGCGATCGTTATAATTACTACATGAACAACTTAAGTGAGATCGACAAAGCTTTGGCTAAAGGAGCCAAAAAAGCAAAAGAGGTCGCAGATGATGTTTTAAATCGTGTTAGGAAAAAAGCTGGGTATTAGGCTATTTCAAACTGTTTGCCAGGTAAGGGCCGTATCACCCCTTTAAGTTCCATATTAAGTAAGATAGAGGCCACTCTATATGTTGGCATGTTGCATTTTAAAGCGATAACATCTAACAACATTTTGCCGTGTTCTTTAAGGCTATTAAAGATTGCCTTTTCCTCACCACTGAGTTCGATAAACAACTTTTTTTGAATTGGAGTCTCGGTAGTTTGTAATTGCCAATTTAAGATGAATGGTACATCGGCAGGTTGCGACAATACATGTGCCCGTTGCATCTTAATGAGGTTGTTACAGCCTATACTCTGGCTATCTGTAGCTCTTCCTGGTACGGCAAATACTTCTCTATTGTAAGAATTGGCAATATCAGCTGTTACTAAACTTCCGCCTTTTTCGGCAGATTCAATAACTATGGTGGCTTCACTTAAACCTGCAATAATTCGATTACGCTTCAAAAAGTTATTTCGATCAAAGTCGTCACTACTCCAAAAATCAGTATAGAAACCTCCGTGTTGTTCTATATTGGATACATATTTTTGATGCGTTTTAGGGTAGATTTGATTTAATCCATGCGCTAAACATCCTATAGTTTGTAAATTATGATTTAAGGCTGCCTTCTGTGCGGTGATATCAGTTCCATACGCAAACCCTGAAACTATGATGGGGTTGTATGCAGCTAGTTGTTCTACTAAATTTTGGCAAAAATCAATACCGTATGTCGTTATTTTTCTTGTCCCAACTATGCTAATAATGTGATGATCACCTAAGTTAATATTCCCTTTTTGAAATAGAAGAATTGGTCCATCAACACACTGCTTTAATCTTTCTGGATAAGTTTCATCCAAAAAATAATGATAAACTATTTTCTGTTCTTTAATGAATTTGAGTTCTTGTTCTGCTGCTACAAAATGTGCTTTATTATGTAAATCTTTAATGAGTATTTCACCTATACCATCTATCCTAAGCAAATTAGATTTTTTCTCTTTAAAGACCGCGTCTACAGAACCGCAATGATTTATTAACTTCTTAGCTGTAATATCGCCTATATTACTTATTTGTTGCAACGCTAGTACATTTATCAATGCTTGCTCTTTCATCTTAGATAACTGGTTTTCAACCTACAAGTAAATAAAAAAACGTCTGTTAATAAATAGTTAGCTGTAATTTTTTCCGACCTTAAAAATTTTTAACTTTGTTATGATGCAGTTTGAAAATTATATAAGCGATTTACTCTACAGATACGATTGTGTAATCGTACCTGAATTTGGTGCTTTTCTAAGCAGTGCTGTTTCTGCTGAAATTGATGAAAGTACTAATACTTTTTATCCACCGAAAAAGCTGCTGTCTTTCAATTCGCAATTGAGCACTAGTGATGGCTTGCTAGCAAATTATATAGCCAATGTTGAAAAAATACCTTTTGAAATTGCGAATAAAAAAATAGGAAAGAAAGTCAATACGTTAAAGTCTTATTTAGCACAAGGTGAAACCTTAAGTTTTAAAAATATTGGTGAGTTGCTTTTAACAGATCATGGTAAAATCACTTTCGAACCTGCCAAAAAATTAAATTATTTAACAACATCCTTTGGTTTAGGTGAGTTTTCATCACCTTCTATTACACGTGAGGTGCTTAAGAAGGAAGCTGAAGCGTTAGAACATGTTGTGCCTCTAACAGTTACCCCAGAAAAAAGAAAAACGCGACCGTATTTAAAATATGCCGCTGCTATTGTTATTGGTCTTGGATTGATTGGTTTTTTTTGGGTCAAACTACTACTTGAATTCAATTGATCAGCACAATCAAATAGCCTCTGAACAAGCTCAGGAACAATTAGATAGCAAAATTCAAGAAGCTACTTTTATTATTTCTAATCCGCTACCGGCTGTCACATTAAATGTTGAAAAACAAACTGGGAACTTTCATATTGTAGCAGGTGCATTTAGATTTGAAGAAAACTGCAATAAAAAGCTTAATGAGCTAGTCGATCTAGGCTATAAGGCGCGCAAAATAGGCGCAAATAAATATGGCTTGCACCAAGTAGTATATTCAAGCTACGATACCAGAGCAGAAGCACAACGCGCGTTATATCAAATTAGAAGAGCTCACAATTCCGACGCATGGTTACTCATTCAAGATTTAAATAAGTAGTCCTAATTACATCTTATATTCTTTAAAAAAATTCTTTTAAACCTAAAAGGGTCTTACCTTTGCACTTCAATTTTTTAGCTATGAAAGCAAAATGTCCTTCTGATTCTAAAACAGTTATGACAGATTTGGTGTTGCCAAGTGAAACCAATCCGCTTAACAACCTATTTGGCGGTGAATTATTGGCTAGAATGGATCGTGCGGCAAGTATTGCTGCTAGACGACATTCACGCCGTATTGTGGTGACGGCTTCGGTAAATCACGTGGCATTTAACAGATCTGTGCCTTTGGGAAGTGTTGTGACTGTTGTGGCAAAAGTATCGAGAGCATTCACCTCTTCAATGGAAGTGTTTTTAGATGTTTGGATTGATGATCGCGAATCTGGAGAACGCGCTAAAGCGAATGAAGCTATCTATACATTTGTCGCTGTTGATGAAACCGGACGTCCAGTTAAAATTCCAGCAATTGTACCAGAAACAGAAGAAGAAAAACTTCGCTTTGATGGTGCTCTTCGCCGTAAACAGTTAAGTCTCGTACTTGCTGGTAAAATGAAGCCTTCTGAGGCCACTGAACTCAAGGCCATTTTTGAAGATTAAAACATCTTTTTAAACCTTTTTAAATTAATTAGGTCTTATAGTAAACCCAAAACTATGAGAACATTAATAATAGTATTAAGTATGTGTTTCGCAATGAGCTTCACCTCATGCGCCACACGAGTTGCTGTAGCAACACCAAATGTAAAAGTTGTAAAGGTTGCGCCTAAGCATCACAAAGTTGTAGTAATTAAAGGAAAACGCTATTACTACTGGAATGGCAGACACCATAAAAAAACTAAAAAAGGCTATGTGGTTGTACGTGTGTAACTACATTCTAAAGATCCACTGAGAAGGATCTTGAGTTTTGCCATCTTTCCATATTTGGAATTTCAGTAAAGACTGTCCAGAAGATTTATTGGTAAGCACTTCGCCTATAATCTGCTTAGTGCTTATTTTATCGCCTTTTTTAACCTGAATTTTAGTAAGGTCTTTATACACTGTAAAATAATTACCATGCTGCACTAATACTGCGATGCTCCCATTTTTAGAACCCATAATTGCATAAACAGTGCCTTCAAACACTGCTCTTACTTTCTGTCCTTTATTGGTTGCAATTCGAACACCTTTGCTGTTTATAGGTACAGTTCTATCAATTAATGATGGTTGTCTACCATAACGCATTTTAACAACACCTTCTTCTACTGGCCATGGCAATTTTCCTTTGTTTGACGTAAAATTCGCAGCTAAGGATTTCTGCTCTGGAGTCATCGCAAATGTTCTGGATGTGGAGGCTTTTCCAGCCTTTTTGTTAGATGCTGCCATAGCTTCCTTAATGATGCGCTCAATCTCCTTGTCTATTTTATCTACTTCTTGTTGTTTAGTTCTTATCTGTGCACTATAATTACGTAATTCACCTTTTATAGAGGATTCTAAAGCTTCTTTTTGCTTTAATTCTTGGTCCAACAACGCCTTGGCCTTTCTATTTTCTTCAATAAGCTTTTGCTTATCTTCTTTTTGTTGCACTAGCGATGTATTTAATTCTTGTAGTTTTATGCTTTGAATTTTAATTTCTTCGGCCTGCTTCTTTTGATGATCTGCATATTGTTTTATATAGCGCAATCGTTTATAGGCTTGTTGAAAATTTGTAGATGATAATAAAAACATCACTTTACTCTGTTTGCCTTTGCCTTTATATGATTTAACTACCATAGCAGCATATTCGTCTTTTAATAGGCTTAGCTTATCTCTTAATTGCGTTATTTTCTTTTGATTAGTGTTAATTTCTCGAGTTAATAAGTTGGCCTGTTGATTGGTTATATTAATTAAGTTTTGTCTTACAGAGGCTTTATAACTAAGATCTTCTAATTCTAAAAGGATAGTTTTTTGTTGTGACTTTCCTTTAAACAACAAGGTTTCTATTTGCTGAATCTCTCTTAGATATTGTTTTCTTTTCTCTTCAAGCTGTTGCCGCTTATTGCTTTGTGCATTAGTCATAACACCCATTAGAAGAAAAAGTGCTAATACTATATGTAGTTTGATCCTTTTCAATCTATTTTACTTGAATTTCATCAAATCCTGAAGGTATTCTAAAGGGAAAACGTAGTTCTTCATTCAAATTGATAGATTTAAATTCCATACTGATAATAGTCTCTTTTTGAGGTTCTAAAGCAATTATCTTGATATTATGTGGTAATATCTCTTTTTCTACTTCTTGATAATTCAAGTAATCTACTTGAAGCATGCGTTGCTCGATAGATTGGGCGACTTGTTGCGAATCCATTTTAAAATGAGATGGATTCAACAAAAAGAAAGTCTCATAAAGCGGACTTTGATTTTCGGGATACAGCACATAAGACTCTTCATGAACATCACTGTTATAAGTATTGTCTCGAAGGTTAAAAAGCGCTTCTCCCAGCAAAAGGTTTTGAACGTTTTCAAAATTTAGATCTGTACCAAGAAGTTCACTAATTAATGCGAAATCACCATCGAAATAGGTGTTGTCCAATTTGTTATAAAAGCCAACTCGATCTGGGGTAATCATAGCTCGCACAACGCTAAATGCCGAATTAATCCAGATGGTTTTATTGCGATCCATTCGCAATGTGATGGTATGCGATTGTTCATCTTGACCTTGTTGGTAAACCACCTTAACTTTAGCTTGCAAGGTCTTAAAGTCTGCAAGCTGTCTGTCATGTTTTTTTATAAGGTCTTTAACTGATAAAGCCGAATTAAGTTCGCCATTTGTACTCACTCGTTTTGTTGATTTACACCCAATAAGTAGCACACAAAGTAGGATTGTAGATATTTTAATACTATTAATCATTTTGTTTGAGTAAGTCTTCTGCCTTTTTAGCAAACGTCTCTGATTTAGTAATATTATTATTCAATTTGTATGCCACGCTTAATTGCTTATAAAAATCTGCTTCCATAATTATGTTATCAAACACATAATCCAAGCCCATTTCTAATACATTAATAGCGTCTATTGGTTGTTTAATTTTATTATTAGCCACGCCATTGGCTAAATATAGAATTGGTTGCGCAGGGTAGTTTTCTAGGGCCACATTACTTAGCAAAATAACTTCTCTATACTTTTCTAAACTTAATTGTATGAGTATTGTATTTTTAATGATTTCGAAATTAGAAGGATCTTTCTCTAAAGCCTTTTTGTAAAATTCTAAGGCTCGCGTTTTATTGTTGTTTTGCAAATAGTATTGAGCCAATTCTTCATCAGATTTTCCAGAATCATCATTCGTTATTTCGGTTGTCGCTTCTAATAAATCGGCTTCATACGCTGGATTTTGTCTTACGAATCTAACAAAATCATTAAGCACTTTAGCCTTTGCGTCTGGATCTATCTTATTGCTTTTTACAACAACCTTCATTGATTCAATGGCTCTTTGTGCATTATTGGCCTCTAAATGAAACTTATAAAGGGCTAAATGGGCTAAATGTGATTCGGGTATGCGTTCTTGGAGCCTTTTTGCGGTTTGAAATGCATCATCATTTTGTCCTAATTCGCTATAACGGTATATGAGATGCAGGTAGTTAGATTCAACATCTGGGTTTGCAGTAATGCGTTCTTCTAAATAGTCAATACGTTCTTTGTCTTTTCCAGAAGCA
>CAJHYL010000149.1_pt1 | contig 14363 bp, 13 predicted proteins | sample 9198761 | NCBI WGS metagenome assembly CAJHYL01 (sample SAMEA7708360, study PRJEB35096) | sediment metagenome | biome: marine neritic benthic zone biome [ENVO:01000025]; feature: sediment [ENVO:00002007]; material: shallow marine sediment [ENVO:03000034] sea grass bed [ENVO_01000059] ...
ACTCGACTTCTTTGGCCACTGTTACACCATCTTTTGTTACTTGTGGTGCTCCGAAAGATTTGCTAATAATTACGTTTCTTCCTTTAGGGCCCAAAGTTACTTTTACGGCATTTGCCAAAGCATCTACTCCACGCTTTATTCCATCGCGTGCTTCTATATCAAATTTTATATCTTTTGCCATTGCTAATTGTTTTTAATGTGATTAAATAATTGCAAAAATGTCATTCTCACGCATAATGAGATAGTCCTTACCATCTAGTTTTAGTTCGGTTCCTGCATATTTGCCATATAATACGGTATCACCTTTTTTAACGGTGATAGGATTATCTGAAGTACCAGGACCAACAGCTACTATTTTACCTTTTTGAGGTTTTTCTTTTGCATTGTCTGGGATAATAATTCCAGAAGCGGTTGTGGTTTCGGCTTCCATAGGTTCAACAAGAACACGGTCTGCCAAAGGTTTAATATTTACTGCCATATTTATTTATAATTTTAAAATTGGTTATTCGTTTTAACGCTTATGCGTTAAGCTAAAAATGTGCCATCGTATTAAGACTGACAAACTTTCAGAAACAAAAAAATGCCAACAGCTAGTTGACATTTTGTTATATGATAGAACATCCTATTTTAGTTGTTAGTTGAATCGGTTGAAATAGGTGTAGTATTTGGTAACTCTTGCGTTCCTGTATTGTCAGGTAATGGTTGCGATGTTGTCGCATCAGGATCTAAAGCTCTAGAGTCTGAATTACTACCACCAGCACCAGGAATTGCAAAATTAGATAACAATATAAGGGCTATTAATAGAACAGCTAACGCCCAAGTACTTTTGTCTAAAAAATCGCTCGTCTTCTTTACACCTCCTAATTGCTGCGTGCCGCCACCGCCAAATGACGAAGATAAGCCACCACCCTTAGGATTTTGTACCATAATAACCACAACTAATAAAAATGCTACGATAACTATGAGTACTAAGAATATTGTAAAATTATCCATCAGTCTTAATTTATTTTTTTTCCTGTAATTGTTTTACTGCTTGAATTTGGTCTGCAAAGAAACCACTTTTTTCTGGATATTTCAAACTTAAAATTTTGTAAGCCTGAAGCGCCTTTTCGTAGTTTTTTTGCTCAACATATATACGTGCTAAAGTTTCCGTCATTAAAGCCTCTTGCTTTTGCATATTAGCTTCTGCAAGGTTCTCTATTGGACCAGCACTTTCGATCTTTGGCATTTTAGGTTTAGAGCTTATAAATTTGTCTACCAATACATCCTTTTTTTCAATAGGTTCAGTAGTGATATTCGCTTCTGTAGGAGCCGTAGCTTGCGCTCTGATGATTGGTTTAAAACTGGTGATTTTAAGCCATTCTGAAAACGAATGCATTTCAGTTTTTTCAAATTCTAGTGGCTTTCCAATATCTAACGTTTCTTCTGGAGATTGTTGAATTGCCTGCGGCTCAACATCGATTATAGGCTCTGTTTTTTCTTCAGTTTTAGGTGTAAAAAGTTCAGGATCTAAAATAGGTTCTGTGGCTTTAATATGCTGGCGCAAGGCCTCATCAATCATAACACTTCTATTGACCGAAATGTCTTGGAGATCCAATACTTCAATGTCATTTAAACGCTCGTAGGTTTGTCTTATTTGTTTTGAGATTTCATTTTGATGAAATTCTTCAGACGTTATATAATCAAACAAAACACTTCTGTCGGTTGTATAAGCTGCCGTATGTTTTAATTCTTGATTGTATTTAAAACTGTCTTTGTCTTTTAGGCCTTTTAAGTACAATGCCCTTGCCGACTGAAAATATGGATATTCTGAAACAATGGCTTTTAATTCATCCAGGTGTTCAGGATTAAGCTGCTGTGGTTGTTGCAATATGTCAAGAAAATCTGCTTGATTCATAATTACCAATTCGCTAATGACGCATTAAAAATATCCTGGGTTAGTCGATCAAATATTTCTTCAAGGGCTGTTGCTTTTTGAGCTCCTACTAATTGTGCGCCACCTTCATAATCAAAGAAAAACGAAAATCGTTGTTCGAAATCGTCATCTGGATTATTTTTATTAAAGTACCTCACATTAACCGCAATTGTGAGTCGGTTTTGAGCTGCTCTATTATCGGAAGTTGCTGTAGTAGGGGATATGCGATACTCTACAATTTCGCCTTCATAGGTCAAATCTGCATTCGTTTTTACCAAATCTAAACTGGTTTGATTAAGTATAAGGTCTTGTAAGGCTACCGTAAAATCACGATCTAAACCAGGTTCGATTAGAGGCGCATTATTTTGAAAGTAATTCACTTGAAATGTTTGAGTGCCGTCTGGAATTGAAGCACCTGTAAATGAATAGTTCACTTTACAACTTAAAGCTGTCATGAACAATACTAAAAAGAATGCTGTTTTTAGCTTAGTCATTTAATATGTGTTTGGGCGTTTCATGGTAATAAACGCATAGATGTAACCTGCATTGTCTGCGACGTCAAAATCTATGTTTATCACGCGATAACCTTGATAGTGCTTTTCATTTACTAGGTCTTCTGCCTCTTGTCTAATCTTTTCAGAACTGTTGCGCCCGAAAGATTTTCTTATCATAAATATTTCAACTGCTTTTAGAGCCATAATTGCTTATGTATTAAAGATCAAATTGTTTTATTTTCCTATATAATGTTCGTTCACTTATGCCTAGTTCGGCTGCTGCTAATTTTCGCTTTCCGTTATGTCGTTCTAAGGCACGCTTGATGAGTTCTAATTCTTTTTCATGAAGCGATAAAGTTTCTTCTTCTACCGCATCTTCCGCAAAATGGTATTTATCATCCTGTGATTGTTCTACAACTTCTACTTGCGGTGGCTGTGATTCGGAAATTGATAGCACTTCAGGTTCGGCTATTTCACGCTCATCTTCCCCATAAATTTTTTGTATAAGTCCTTCATTGCGATCTTGAACATCTTGGGAGTTTCCACTTTTCATCAACTCTAAAGTCAATTTTTTTAAATCGTTCAAATCCGCTTTCATATCGAAAAGTACCTTATACAATATTTCGCGTTCATTACTAAAATCGCTACTTGATTTTGGCGATCCAACTACGGCAGGTAAATTCTTGCCAGCATCTTCAGGTAAATAACTTCTTAATGTAGATAAAGATATCGCTCTATTGCGTTCTAAAACCGAAATCTGCTCGGCCACATTTCGCAATTGGCGAATATTACCACTCCATCGGTATTTTAGAAGCAAATCTAAAGCTTCATCCGACAACCTAATGGTGGGCATTTTGTATTTTAAAGCAAAATCACTTGCAAATTTTCTGAATAACAAATGAATGTCGTCTTTACGCTCTCTTAGCGCTGGTAAATTAATCTCAACAGTACTTAATCTGTAATACAAATCTTCCCTAAATTTTTCACGTTGAATGGCCTCTATCATGTTCATGTTTGTAGCAGCTACAATTCGAACATTTGTTTTTTGCACCTTGCTAGAGCCCACTTTAATAAACTCACCATTTTCTAAAACACGTAGTAAACGTACTTGTGTGGTTAGAGGTAATTCACCTACTTCATCCAAAAATATGGTGCCGCCATCTGCCACTTCAAAATATCCAGATCGTGTTTGTGTTGCTCCTGTAAATGCACCTTTTTCGTGACCAAATAATTCGCTATCAATTGTCCCTTCCGGAATCGCTCCACAGTTTACAGCGATGTATTTGCCATGTTTTCTATGCGATAACTGATGTATTATTTTAGGGATAGCTTCTTTTCCTACACCACTTTCACCAGTTACCAATACCGAAATATCTGTAGGTGCTACTTGAATGGCCTTCTCAATTGCACGATTAAGTCCAGGATTGTTCCCAATAATTCCAAAACGCTGTTTTATGGCTTGTACCGACTCCATAACTAATTGTTTTCTGAATAACCCAATGCTTCACCAATAAGTGTTGCACTAGTGCAATTGGTTATTTTTATGTTCACAAAATCTCCTGGTTGATAGTTTTCTTTAGGGAATACAACAACCGTGTTTTGGCTGTTGCGACCTGCCCAATGTGCATTAGATTTTTTGGATTCTTTTTCAATAAGCACTTCCACAGTTTTGCCTACTTGTTGTTGTGTTCTAAATAGGCTGTGCTTTTGTTGTAATTGAATAATTTCATTTAAACGTCGCTTTTTGATGTCTAAAGGGATGTCATCTTCCATTTTTCGTTCAGCAAGTGTCCCAGGACGCTCCGAATAGGCAAACATAAATCCAAAATCGTATTTTACGTGCTCCATTAGACTTAGCGTATCCTTGTGATCGTCTTCGGTTTCTGTAGGGAAACCTGTAATCATATCCTGACTAATCGCACAATCTGGAATAATGCGCTTAATATTAGTTATTAATTCGAAATACTCTTCACGCGTATGTTGCCGATTCATCGCCTTCAAAATACGATTACTACCACTCTGCACAGGTAAATGAATGTAATTACAAATATTTTTGTGAGTAGCCATAGTTTCTATAACATCTAGGGTCATATCCTGCGGATTGGAGGTCGAAAATCTAAACCGCATTTTAGGCTGTGCTTTAGCACACATGTCTAATAATTTAGCAAAGTTAACCGAGGCGGCTTTTTGCAAATCGGAGGCTTTATCAAAGTCTTTTTTTAAGCCGCCACCATACCATAAGTAACTATCTACATTTTGTCCTAGTAATGTGACTTCTTTGTACCCCTTGTCCCATAAGTCGTTAACTTCTTCTAAAATACTTTGCGAATCACGACTACGTTCTCTGCCTCTCGTAAATGGGACGACACAAAATGTACACATATTATCACAACCTCGCGTAATAGATACAAATGCTGTAACACCATTGGTGTTTAATCTTACAGGTGAGATATCGCCATAGGTTTCTTCTTTTGAAAGTATAACGTTAACGGCGTTTCTTCCTTCATCAACTTCGGCAATAAGGTTAGGTAAATCTTTATATGCATCTGGGCCAACGACAAGATCAACTATTTTTTCTTCTTCTAGAAATTTGCTTTTAAGGCGTTCGGCCATGCAACCCAAAACACCAACTTTCATTTTAGGGTTGATCTTTTTTACGGCATTATATTTTTCGAGACGTTTTCTAACTGTTTGCTCTGCTTTGTCGCGTATTGAACAGGTATTCACAAGAACTAAATCGGCGTCTTCCAGTATGGTAGTGGTGTTAAATCCTTGCTGTTGAAGAATAGAAGCGACTATTTCGCTATCACTAAAATTCATTTGGCAGCCATAACTCTCTATGTATAATTTACGTGAGTTGCCTTGCTTTGCGTCTAGTATTAAGCTTTCCCCTTGTTTATTTTCGTCTATGATCTTTTCCATTTTCAAACTGAAATGACTAACAGTCAATAAGTGTGCAAAGATACAATTATATTCTGTTTTTATGACAAAGTGTCAGATTACCTTGATCAATAGGAAAGCTGTAACAAAGCCTGTATATTTGATACCTATATTAAAAGATCAACCATGTATACAACCGTAGATTATATAACTAACAAAATTGACAAGGCCAAAGCATTAGATTTTGGCAATATATTTAGTGAAGCTATAGATTTATTTAAGAAGACATGGGTTCAAGGCTTTATTATGCAGTTGTTTATGTTGATTTTAATGCTGCCGTTTTTTATCATTTTTTATATCCCATTTGTAATGATGATAATTACAGAATCTCAATCGGGTTATTCAAATCCGGAGACATTTGAAACATTTTTCGCAGGCTTTTCCATAATATATATTATTCTATTTACTGCAGGCATTTTGGTTCTTAGTGCTGTATCTGTTTGTCTTAATGCTGCATTGTATAGAATTATTAGAGATTTAGATCATGGAAAAGATGTGAAGACCAATGATTTTTTCTACTTTCTTAAAAGTAAATATCTGTCTAAGGCATTTGTGCTTGTCTTATTGTCAATGCTCATATCATTTGTGGCTACGATGTTATGTTTTTTGCCTGTTTTTTATGTTATGGTGCCAATGACATTTTTCGTCACCGTCTTTGCTTTTAATCCTGAGTTAACGCCTTCAGAAATTGTTAAAGTGAGTTTTAAGTTGGGTAATAAAAAGTGGTTATTGACTTTCGGGTTGATTATCGTTTCATCATTTTTAGCTTCAATGGTAGGGTTTTTATTATGTGGAATTGGAACCTTGTTTACAGCGGCTTTTGTTTACCATCCAACATACTTGATTTATAAAGAAGTAATTGGGTTTGATGATGAGATGAATACTGAAACCGCAATTAATTTTTCTGAATAGAATTAATTCAAAAAATAAAAGAAAAAACCTGTTTTAAACAGGTTTTTTTGCTTAATTGAAATGTTGAGAAATTAAGAAATAAAAAAAATCACATACATTTGTAGCCGCAAAAAACAAGGTGAATGGCCAAAAATTTAGTTATCGTTGAGTCGCCTGCCAAGGCAAAAACCATAGAAAAATTTCTAGGGAATGATTTTAAAGTGGCCTCAAGTTTTGGTCATATTGTAGATCTTCCTACAAAGGAATTGGGCGTTGATGTTGATGGTGATTTTAAACCTAAATATAAGGTTTCATCAGATAAGAAAACGGTGGTCAAAAAGTTAAAGGAGTTAGCTGCTAAGGCTGAAATGGTCTGGCTAGCTAGTGATGAAGATAGAGAAGGAGAAGCTATAGCATGGCATTTAGCAGAAACACTTAAGCTTGATAAAAGCAAAGTAAAACGCATTGTTTTTCATGAGATAACTAAATCTGCTATTAAAAAAGCTATAGAAAATCCTAGAGCTATAGATTATAACCTCGTAGATGCCCAACAAGCAAGAAGAGTACTTGATAGAATTGTGGGTTATGAATTGTCACCTGTACTATGGCGAAAAGTAAAAAGTGGGTTGTCTGCTGGTCGCGTGCAATCCGTTTCTGTACGGTTAATCGTAGAGCGAGAACGTGAGATAGAAGCGTTTAATCCAATAGCTTCATATAGAGTAGATGCAATTTTTGCAACCGAAGACGGCCAATCTTTTAAAGCCAAATTACCTTTTAATTTTGAAACCAAAGAAGAAGCAATTGAGTTCTTAAAGCAAAATATTGGAGCCGATTTTAAAATTTCAGAATTAGATAAAAAGCCAGCCAAAAAATCACCGTCACCACCATTTACTACATCAACTTTACAACAGGAAGCATCTAGAAAGTTAGGTTTTTCAGTTAGTAAAACCATGACCATGGCGCAACGTTTATATGAAGCAGGTCATATTACTTATATGAGGACAGATAGTACCAATCTTTCAGATGAAGCCAAAACTGCTGCTAAACTGGAGATTGAAAAAAATTATGGGTCTCAATATTCTAAAACTAGAAATTTCACAAGTAAGGCAAAGGGTGCTCAAGAAGCGCACGAAGCCATTAGACCTTCTAATTTTGAAAATCAATCGTTGCCCTTAGAGAATGATCAGGTAAGGCTCTATGAATTGATATGGAAACGCGCTATAGCCTCGCAAATGAGCGAAGCACAACTGGAGCGAACCAATATAAAAGTAGATGTATCAACGCACAACCATTCCTTTACGGCTTCAGGTGAAATGATAAAGTTTGATGGTTTTTTAAAGGTTTATCTTGAAGGTACCGACGACGAAAATGTGGAACAGCAAGGAATGTTGCCTAATTTGAATATTGGCCAGCCCGTATTTCATACTACAATTTCGGCCACCCAACGCTTTACCAGAGCACCATATAGATTTACCGAAGCATCTTTGGTTAAGAAATTAGAAGAATTAGGGATTGGAAGACCATCAACTTACGCACCAACCATCTCTACTATTCAAAATAGGGGTTATGTTGAAAAAGGAACAGTAGATGGCGAAGATAGAAACTACAGTCAAATTATATTAACTGGTGACAACATTCAAGATAAAACACTCTCAGAAAAAGTTGGATCTGATAAAGGCAAATTAGTACCAACCGATATAGGCATGATTGTCACTGATTTTCTAGTAAATCATTTTGAAAACATACTGGATTATAACTTCACTGCAAAAGTAGAAGAAGAATTTGATGATATAGCCGATGGCAAAGAAGACTGGACAGACATGATGAAAGAGTTCTATAAAGACTTTCATCCACAAGTAGAAGACGTACAAGAAAATGCAGTGAGAGAATCAGGCGAACGCATTTTGGGTGTTCATCCTGAGACAGGTAGACAAGTAAGTGTTAAACTTGGTAAGTTTGGGCCTATGGTTCAAATAGGGACTGTTGATGACGAAGATAAGCCACTTTTTGCTAGCCTCACACCAGAACAACAATTGAATACTATTACCTTTGAAGAAGCTCTTGATTTGTTTCAATTGCCGAAACAATTAGGAGATTATGAAGGACAATCTGTTGAGGTGAATAACGGACGTTATGGACCCTATGTTAGGCATGGTAAGATATTTATTTCATTACCAAAAGGGATGAATCCTATGAGTGTTGAAATGGATGATGCCATTATTTTAATTAAAGACAAAGCTAAAGCCGATGCACCTATTTATCATTATGAAGGCTTACCAGTAGTTAAAGGAAAAGGACGTTTTGGACCATTTATAAAATGGAATAATATGTTTATTAATGTGAATAAAAAGTACGATTGGGACAACCTTTCGGAAGATGATGTTATCACACTGATTACAGAAAAGATTCAAAAAGAAAAAGATAAATTAGTTCACCATTGGGAAGCGGAAGGCATCAGAGTTGAAAAAGCCCGATGGGGAAGACACCATATTATAAAGGGCAAAACTAAAGTTGAAATCCCTAAAACCGTAGATGCTTCTAAACTCACATTAGAACAAGCTCAAGAATACCTTAATAAAAAATCAAAAAAGAAGTAAAATGAATTTAGACTTTTTGTCTCCAGTTCCCGATAGTGTTTTAGCTCATAACGAACTTTTAGCGCCATCGGTTTTAGGACGAAAGGTGAAAATTCATTCTAGCCAAAATGGTCTCCCGGAACTTGAGGACGTTAAAATGGCCATAATTGGTATTCCCGAAAATAGAAATGACACTAATTTTATAGGTGAAGATTTCAATTTCAATGAAATTCGAAAGGCACTTTATCAATTGTTTCCTGGTAATTGGAGTTATAATGTAGCGGATTTGGGCGATGTCAAAAAAGGTGCAACAGTAGAAGACACCTATGCTGCGTTAAAAGATATCATAAAAGAACTCTTACAATTTAATGTTATACCTATTATATTAGGTGGAAGCCAAGATTTGACTTATGCAAATTACAGAGCCTATGATGAGCTCATGAGCATGATTAATATTGTCAATGTCGATTCTAATTTTGATTTGGGAGATTCTACCAAACCTATTACAAACAAAAGTTATTTAGGAAAGATTATTATGGAACGACCTTATAATCTATTTAACTATGCTGCCTTAGGTTACCAAACGTATTTTAATCCGCAAGAAGAAATAGATCTTATGGAGAAGCTTTATTTTGAAGCTTATCGCTTAGGAGAGGTTTCGCGTGATATTAGTTTAGTAGAGCCAATTTTAAGAGATGCTAATATTGTGTCAGTTGACTTAAGTTGTATTCAAGCCTCTGAAGTCAGTACAAAACAAAAATATTCACCTAATGGATTTAATGGTAAAGAAGTATGTGCCATAGCGCGATATGCAGGTATAAGTAATAAAGTATCCTCATTTGGTATTTATGAATACAAACCCTCGAAAGATGATGACGCTACTGCTATGTTAATTGGGCAAATGATATGGTATTTTATTGAAGGCGTGAATTGTAGAATTGAAGATGAAGATTTCACTAACGAAAAACACTATCAGAAATTTACGGTATTAGTAAAAACTGACGAATTAGTATTCTATAAAAATATTAACACAAATCGATGGTGGATTGTCATACCTTTTTTGCCAAATATTAATAATAAATTAAAGCGTCGCGCGTTATTACCATGCATGCATGAAGATTATGTAGCAGCAACGAACGGCAAAATACCTGAAAGATGGTACAAAGCATTCAAAAAAAATTGCATTTAACCAACATCAATTAGACCAAAAAACATCGACGAAATGCACTTTTTTTAGATAAAATGCAATTTTTTTGCCTAAAAAGTTGTTTATTTGGAAATATATAAATATGTTTACGACCTCAAAATTGAAGTCAAATATTATTAACCTCGTGTTTATGTTTATGAAGAAGTTTGTATTAATCATCGCAGTTTTGGCGTTTTTAACCAGTTGTGGCTCAGGAGATAGAGGCGAGCTGGTAGGCGTTAAAGGTAAAAAATGGCACCCTGAAAAACCATACGGTATGGAACTCGTTCCAGGCGGTTCATTTATAATGGGTAAGTCAGATGACGATTTAGCTGGCGTAAATGATGCCCCAACTAAGACCGTAACGGTGCGTGCATTTTATATGGATGCAACCGAAATTACAAACGCAGAATATCGTCAGTTTGTAAATTGGGTAAGAGATTCAATCATTAGAATGAAACTGGCTATACTGGCCGATGAACTAGGTGAAGCACCTGGTAACGGAGGTATAGGCGAATTTGCATTTAAAGATGCAGATACGGCTAACATGACCGTTTACGAAAAGTATATGTTAGACAACTACAGTGGTTTAGGGCCTACCGGATTTGAAGGTAGAAAACTAAATCAAGATGTAGATCTAATTTTTGACACCTCAGAATATCCAGACGAATGGTATACCGAAGTTATGGATACCATGTATCTTCCAATTGAAGAATCATATAACGGCCAAAGAACTTGGGATGTAACTAAGTTTAAGTTTCAATTCCAATATATGGATATAGAAACTGCCGCTAAGTATAAAGAACTTAGACGAAGCGACGTTATAATGAAAGAAGAGGTTGAAATATATCCCGACACAACAGTTTGGATTAGAGACTTTTCTTATTCATATAACGAACCTATGCATAACGATTATTTCTGGCATGATGCTTATGGAGAATATCCTGTAGTAGGTGTGTCTTGGAAACAAGCTAAAGCATTCTGTCAATGGCGTACCTTATATAAAAACGGGTACCAAAGAGAAAGAGGAAAGCAATTTGTTAATAGCTTCCGTTTACCTTCTGAGGCAGAGTGGGAATATGCAGCAAGAGGTGGTCTTCAAGGTGCAACATTCCCTTGGGGTGGTCCTTATGCCAAAAATGACAGAGGTTGCTTCATGGCAAATTTCAAACCTTTAAGAGGAGACTATGCGGCAGATCAGGCCTTATATACAGTAGAGGCAGAATCGTTTGAACCAAATGATTTTAACTTATATAATATGGCAGGTAACGTATCAGAATGGGTGCATTCATCTTATGATCCAGGCTCATACGAATACTCCGCAACATTTAATCCTAGTGTAAATGACGAAGAAAATGAACGCAAAGTAGTAAGAGGCGGTTCATGGAAAGATGTTGCTTACTTCCTACAAGTGAGCTCTAGAGATTATGAGTACGCAGATTCTGCTAGAAGCTATATTGGATTTAGAACCGTTCAGGACTACATGGGAACTGATATTACTGCAAACGCTGGTAATTTTGGAACCAATCCAAAGCGTAAAAGAAAGAATTAAAATAACAACTAAATAAATACAATTTAACTTAACTAAAAACAAATATTATGGCACAGTCAAGAGCAAGTAAAAAGTTAATGAATATGGTGTACGGTTTAGGAGCCGCCATCGTAATCTTAGGTGCATTATTTAAAATTATGCACTGGCCTTATGGTAACTTAATGTTAATTATTGGTCTAATTACAGAATCTATTGTATTCGTATTCTCAGCATTCGAACCAGTAGACGATGATTTAGATTGGTCTTTAGTCTATCCAGAATTAGCTGGAGGACAATCAAAAGGAAAGCAGGAATCCCCCAAAGATGCCGAAAGTATGTTGTCTAGTAAATTAGACGAGTTGTTAAAAGATGCTAGAATTGATGGCGAGCTAATGGCGAGCTTAGGTGATAGCATTAGAGGTTTTGAGGATGCTGCTAAAAATATGCAACCAACTGTTGATTCATTAAATGCAACTAAAAAGTATAGTGAAGAAATGTCACTTGCGGCTGCACAAATGGAGTCACTAAATGGTCTTTATAAGGCGCAGTTAGAATCTGCTAACCGTCAGGCTGCTATCAATGAAGAAGTAACTGACAATGCAGGTAAACTAAAAGAACAAATGGCATCATTAGCAACTAACCTATCTTCACTTAACGGTGTTTATGGTGGTATGCTTAATGCTATGAATCGTAATTAATTAGTTTAACAATAAGTCTTTTTATTAACGAAACCAACTAATTAATTATGGCACAAGGAAAACTCTCACCAAGGCAGAAAATGATTAACTTAATGTATCTAGTGTTTATCGCTATGTTAGCACTAAATATGTCAAAAGAAGTACTTTCTGCATTTGGATTAATGGAAAAGAAATTTGCCGATTCTAATGAAGTCGCTGTTGAAATGAACAGTAAGCTTCTGGCAAATTTAGAAACTAAAGGCGATGAAAAGCCTGCAGAATTTGCTGTTTCAGCTCAGAAGGCACAGCAAATAAGTCAAATATCTGAGCAATTTTACAGATATGTAGAAACTTTGAAAACCGATCTATTAACGATAGGTAACTACGAAGTTGATTCAGAAACCGGTTTGTTACCCTTTGAAGATATGGATAAAACCAACTTCATTGATGAAGCTTGGTTTACAGGAGATAAACTAACTGTAAAAGGTCAAGAGTTTATAGATAAAATTACAGCTTACAAAGGCGATATCAAAGGTATTGTTGGCGATGATGTAAAGTATCTTAAAGCTATTGAAAATTTTGAAAAGCGATTTGATATTACTGATGTTAAGGATAGTGAAGGTATTACTAAGCCTTGGTTAGATTATCACTTTAAAGGATTCCCATCTATTGCATCATATACAAAGCTTACAGCAATGCAAAATGATGTGAAGGTTACTGAAGCGAATATGTTTAATGTGTTCTTAGGGAACACCTTAGATGAGGCAGTTTCGTTGAAAAACTATACTGCACTTGTTATACCTGATAAAAACGCCTTCTTTGCTGGTGAAAGATTCCAAGGTAAAGTAGTGTTAGGTAAGTATGCTAATGTAACACCAACTAAGATGATCATTCAAAATGAAGAAGTAGATTTATCTAATGCGATAGATTCTCTTGGTGCCGCACGCTTAGACTTTACAGTTGGCGGTGTAGGTGAGCATGAGTTTGATGGTGAATTTACATTTATGGAAGATGGTAAAGAACTTCCAATTCCTATAACAGGAAATTATGTGGTTGTTCCTAGACCAAATTCAGCTACTATTTCAGCTGATAAAATGAATGTCGTTTATCGTGGTGTAAATAATCCAATGACTATTTCTTTTGCTGGTGTTGCAGATAATAAAGTTTCTGCGAGTGCATCTGGCTTAAGTAAAGGGTCAGGTATTGGTAAATACAACATGAATGTGACTACTGTAAAAGGTCGTGAGGTAACTATTAATGTTACCGCAACATTGGATGATGGAACTAAAGTGAATGATAGAAAAACATTCAGAATTAAAGATATTCCAAGACCAACAGGTACAATTAGAGGTGAAGCTGGTGCAACAAAAATGCAGCGTAATAGCTTAGAGATCTCTTCTATTGGTGCGATGTTAGAAGACTTTGACTTTGACTTACAACTTAGAGTATCTGGGTTTAAGTTTAAAGTACCTGGTCAACCAACAATTACAGTTAGTGGTAATAAATTAAATAGTAGAGCTAAAGCTGCGTTGCGTAAAGCAAAGCGCGGATCATCAGTTCAAATATTTGATATAAACGCTAAGTTGGCTAACAATGCAAGTTATATCTTGAAAAAAGTATCACCAGTATTTGTTGAGCTTACAAATTAAAAGACATTGATTATTTGTCCCGAACTAATAAATTAAAGATGATGAATTATAAAAGTGTTTTCTTAACTGTTTTAATGGTATTTGCAACAAGTAGTATGATTGCTCAAGCAAATATTCTTAACGCCAAATCTCCAGAAGATATTGGTAAAAAAACAGACGCACAATTGTTAATGGATAACGACAGGCCATTAGACTATGGTTATGTAGATGATCGTGATATATTATATTCACGCATGGTATGGGAAAAGGTTGTTCTTGATGAGCGTGTTAACTTTCCGATGTATTATCCGATTGATACCAATAACATTGGCAGTAACAGACGTTCTTTATTTGACGTGTTAATGTCTAGTGTTAAAAATGGTAAAATTGAGAACATATATGACGATTCATATTTTACTGCGAAACGTACGTTAGCTGACATTCAGGACGCATTAAAACGTGTAGATACTACCGAGTTAGGTATTGAACAAATTAACGCAGGTGAAGAATTGTCTCAAGAATATA
>CAJHYL010000221.1_pt1 | contig 14222 bp, 15 predicted proteins | sample 9198761 | NCBI WGS metagenome assembly CAJHYL01 (sample SAMEA7708360, study PRJEB35096) | sediment metagenome | biome: marine neritic benthic zone biome [ENVO:01000025]; feature: sediment [ENVO:00002007]; material: shallow marine sediment [ENVO:03000034] sea grass bed [ENVO_01000059] ...
GCATTTTTTTTTTTTTTTTTACTAGCAGTAAAAAAAGGACAATACGATGATCCCTACACACCATCGGTACGCATGCTCTTTGATGACGACCACACCGTTGAAACTAAGAAATCAGATAAATCAATACTAACCAATAAAGAAAAATCAGACTAATTATAGAGATTCAACAATTTCAGTACGATAACAAAATCGTAAAGAATTTTCTTTTTTCTATTTTTCTTTGGGGCGTAGTAGGAATGTTAGTTGGCCTTCTTTTGGCATTTATGTTCCTCTTTCCTAATCTTACAGATGGTGTATCTTGGTTAAGCTTTGGTAGACTTAGGCCTTTACACACCAACGCAGTTATTTTTGCTTTTGTGGGTAACGCCACGTTTGCTGGAGTTTACTATTCAACCCAACGCTTGCTCAAAGCTCGCATGTTTAGCGATCTTTTGAGTAAAATCAATTTTTGGGGTTGGCAACTTATTATAGTAGGAGCCGCAATCACTTTGCCATTAGGCTTTTCTACCGCAAAGGAATATGCCGAATTAGAATGGCCTTTCGATATCGCCATAGCTTTAATTTGGGTCGCATTTGGTATTAACTTAATAGGAACCATCTTAAAACGAAGACAACGTCATTTGTATGTTGCTATTTGGTTTTACATCGCAACCTTTGTTACTGTTGCAGTACTTCATATTTTCAATAGTTTAGAGCTGCCTGTAAGTGCACTTAAGAGCTATTCAGTTTATGCTGGTGTTCAAGATGCCTTAGTACAATGGTGGTATGGCCACAATGCTGTAGCGTTCTTCTTAACAACGCCATTTTTAGGGTTGATGTACTATTTTGTCCCGAAGGCGGCTAACAGACCAGTGTATTCCTATCGCTTATCCATAGTGCATTTCTGGTCGTTAATTTTTATTTATATATGGGCTGGCCCACACCACTTGTTGTACACTTCATTACCAGATTGGGCGCAGAATTTAGGTGTTGTATTCTCAGTAATGCTCATTATGCCATCTTGGGGTGGTATGATAAACGGCTTGCTAACGTTAAGAGGTGCTTGGGACAAAGTTCGTACAGATCCTGTCCTCAAATTTATGGTTGTAGCCATTACAGGTTATGGTATGGCCACCTTTGAAGGCCCAACACTTTCTCTTAAAAATGTGAATGCCATAGCGCATTATACCGATTGGATTATTGCCCATGTTCACGTTGGTGCTCTCGCATGGAATGGATTCTTAACTTTTGGTATGATCTATTGGTTAATACCACGCTTATTTAAAACAAGATTGTTCTCGGTTGGATTAGCCAACTTGCATTTCTGGATTGGCACCTTGGGCATCATCTTATATGCCTTACCAATGTATGTTGCTGGTTTTACGCAAGCTAGTATGTGGAAACAATTTAATCCTGATGGCACATTGGTTTATGGAAACTTCTTAGAAACTGTAACCGAAATTATCCCGATGTATTGGATGCGTGCCATTGGAGGTACATTATTTATAGTGGGTATGTTGGTTATGGTTTATAATGTTATTCAAACCGTACGATCAGGTAGTAAAGTAGAAGACGAGAAAGCCGAAGCTCCAGCCCTAACACGTGTTTCTAAGAAACGTTTAGTTGGTGAAGGATGGCATACCTGGATAGAAAGACGTCCTGTTCAGTTAACCATTTTAGCAACTGTAACAATTCTTATTGGTGGAATAATTCAAATTGTCCCAACCATAATGGTGAAATCTAATATTCCTACTATTACAAGTGTACAACCCTATACGCCTTTAGAATTAGAAGGACGAGATATTTATATCCGTGAAGGCTGTAATACCTGTCACTCGCAAATGATTAGACCGTTTAGAAGTGAGGTTGAACGTTATGGTGAATATTCTAAAGCTGGTGAGTTTGTATATGATCATCCATTCCTTTGGGGAAGTAAGCGTACAGGGCCAGACTTGCATAGGATAGGTGGCAAATATTCCGATAATTGGCATCTTAATCACATGTATGATCCACAGAGTACATCTTCAGGTTCAATAATGCCTAGATATCAATGGCTTATTGAAAATGAATTAGATAAATCATTGACCGAAAAAAAGATGAGAACCATGATTAAACTTGGCGTACCATATTCTGAAGAAGATATCAGTAATGCTCAGCAAAGCATGTTAGATCAAGGCTCTCAAATAGAACAAAACTTATACACAGATCCCGATTTTGTTGCGTCTTATGAAGAGGCAAAAAATAATAGTGGTCCCGAGTTTGTAGAAATGAAGAATAGAGAAATAGTTGCTCTTATCGCATATTTACAGCGCTTAGGTACAGACATAAAAGTAGAAACTGCTCAACAATAATTTAAACTTAGAACTATGTTAAAATACGTAAAAGACCATATGGAGAGTATTGTTGGGATAGAAATCTACCCAATAATATCGCTTCTTATATTTTTCATCTTTTTTGTTGGACTCTTTTGGTGGGTTATGACAGCAAATAAAGAGTATATAAAAACAGTGAGTAATATTCCATTAAACAATCAAAACGACGATATATTATGAGACAATTAATTCCTGCCTATATAAGAGTTCCCGTGATATTTTTTATCATTTTTGGATTCGTTGAATATATGATCGATTCAGGTGAAAAGCCTGCATTTATTGAATATCCTTATGTGTTATTGTTCCTGTTTTTAGTGCTCTTAATTCTTATAGCTATCGAAGCTATTATTGCTGCATTAGAAAATGTGATGATGAAAAAAATGGATGAAGCAGCCAAAGCAAGATACTTAGCAGGGCGAGAAAAGGCGTACAAATTTAAATGGTTAAAGACTATATATAATAAGCTCACCGATTCAAAACCCATTGAAGAAGAAGGTGAAATTATATTAGATCATAACTATGACGGAATAAAAGAATTGGATAATTCACTTCCACCATGGTGGCTTTATGGGTTTTATGCGACTATAATTTTTGCAGCGGTTTACTTAGTACGATACCATGTTTTCGATGGTCCTACGCAGCTAGAAGAATTAGAAACTGAAATCGCAGAAGCTCAAATAGCTATTGAAGAATATAGAAAAACTGCTAAGAATTTGGTCGATGTGAATACTGTAACCTTCCTTACTGATGCCTCTGATCTGAGTGCAGGTAAAGCCATTTGGGATAAGAATTGCGTTGTATGCCATATGGCAGATGGTGGAGGTGGCATAGGACCAAATATGGCTGATGAATACTGGATTTTAGGAGGTGGAATAAAAAATGTGTTCAACACCATTTCAGAAGGTGGTCGTGATGGTAAAGGTATGATTGCCTGGAAGACTCAACTTAAACCTTTGGAAATGGCACAAGTTGCTAGTTTTATTCTAACATTGCAAGGCACAACGCCGGCTAATCCAAAAGCTGCTGAAGGTGATATTTGGGTTGACGACACTGTCAATACTGATGAAACTCCTCAACCTATGGCTATAGATTCAACTGCTTCAGATGTTGAAGTTAGTCAAGAACAATAAGTTTATAACATTTAGAGACAAGGTTTGGAAGCACCTAAGGGCGAAAAGTTTAGAGATTCTATTAGCACCATTGATGAAAAAGGTCAACGTGCTTGGGTGTTTCCAAAAAAACCTAAAGGAATATATTATAACTATCGCAAATGGGTTAGTTATTTTTTATTAGCTTTTCTTTTTTCAGCGCCATTTATTAAAGTAAATGGCAACCAATTTTTAATGTTCAATGTACTTGAACGACGATTCAATATTTTTGGTTTTCCATTCTGGCCACAAGATTTTCACCTGTTTGTTATTTCAATGATTATAGGTGTAATTTTTATCACCTTATTCACTGTGGTATTCGGACGTTTGTTTTGTGGTTGGGTTTGTCCGCAGACCATTTTTATGGAAATGGTATTTCGGCGAATTGAATATTGGATTGAAGGCGATAGAGGAAAGCAAATTCGATTATCTAAACAACCTTGGAACGCCAAAAAAATAAGAATAAAAGTCACGAAATGGATCATATTTGCCATCATTTCATTCCTAATTGCTAATGTGTTCCTCGCCTATCTCATTGGTGGTGATAAATTGATTCAATATGTTATTGATGGTCCATTAGTGCATATAAACACGCTTATATCATTAGCCATATTTACAAGCATATTTTATTTTGTGTTCACATGGTTTAGAGAGCAAGTCTGTATTATTGCTTGTCCTTATGGTAGATTACAAGGCGTACTCCTCGATACAAAATCTATTGTGTTAGCCTATGATAATGTAAGAGGTGAAGGTGAAAAAGGGCGAAAAAAATTCAGAAAAAATGAGGATCGAAAAGCATTAGGTCATGGTGATTGTATTGATTGTATGCAATGTGTTCATGTTTGTCCAACTGGCATCGACATTAGAAATGGAACTCAGTTAGAATGTGTGAATTGCACAGCTTGCATAGACGAATGCGATCACATTATGGAAAGTATCAATCTACCTAAAGGCCTCATTAGATATGCCAGCGAAGATAATATTGCAAAAAAAGCCAAATTCAAACTAACCGCTAGAGTAAAAGGGTATATCGCTGTTTTAGTTATACTCATAGGTGTTTTAATTGGTATGCTATTTCTGAGAAATGACGTTGAAGCCACAGTATTGCGATTACCTGGTCAACTTTACGAACGTAAAGACAATAACATAATTAGTAATGTATTTACTTACAAAATTGTAAATAAAACTAGTGAAGAAATAAGTAATGTTGGCTTTAAATTACTATCGCATGATGGTGAAATAAAGTTAGTATCAATTACAGATGCATTTGTAATTCCTGAACAAGGATTAGCCGAAGGCACCCTATTTATAGAAATCAATAATACTGAATTATCAGGTGACAGAAATACATTAAAAATTGGTGTTTACGCCAATGATAAATTAATAGAAACAACGTCAGCCAATTTTTTGGGCCCAAGACGTTTTAAATAAATTGAGATTATGAAAATTAATTGGGGTACCGGAATAGTCATTGCTTTTATAGCATTTATATCTTTCATATTATACTTCGTTATTGGTGCCAATACCAATCACAAGTATGAGCATGACCTGGTAACTGACGACTACTATAAGCAAGAGTTGAATTACCAAAAAGACATTGATAAATTAACGAATGCTAAGTCTTTGGCTGTGAACATAAGCTATGAAAAAACAGACGAAGGCTTACGTATAACTTTTCCTGAAAATTTAGATTATAAAAATATTAAAGGCACCATGTTCCTGTATAGACCATCTAACAAACAATTAGATTTTGAAACATCACTTTCATTATCTGATCATTTTTTTTTTTTTTTTGACAAACGTTTGGTAGATGGTCGTTGGAACATAAAAGTCGATTGGCAATATAACGGTAAAAACTATCTGTACAAAAAGGAAATTATTTATTAAATCATGCTTTATACAGCATTCATATTAGGTTTATTAGGCAGTTTGCACTGTATTGGGATGTGCGGACCAATTGCCTTTATGCTACCAGTGAGTCATAATAATTCTGCTAAAAAAGCTGGGCAAATTGCCCTGTATCATTCAGCAAGATTATTGGCCTACGCTTTAATTGGATTGATCTTCGGGATTATAGGAAAAGGACTTTACATTTTTGGATTACAGCAGCAGCTTTCTATTATAATTGGTATTGTGATGATTCTTTTTGTTGTATTACCAGCGCGACATCTAAATACATTCAAAATATCTCAACCTATTTACAGAGTGATTACTAAACTTAAAAGTCGTTTAGGGCAATCATTTAAACGAAAAACAGCCGATACCTTTTTAACTATTGGATTTTTGAATGGATTCTTACCATGTGGTCTTGTTTATATGGCGGTTTTTGGAGCTTTAGCTTCCGCAAATGCTTGGCAAGGTAGTTTGTATATGGTCATTTTTGGATTAGGTACTGTACCGTTAATGACATTTGTAATTTACTTCAGTAAACTTCTAAAAGGTAAGTTTCGCTCGAAAATCCAAAAAGCCATTCCTATTATTGTGGTTCTTATAGGTGTTCTATTTATACTAAGAGGATTAGGTTTAGGAATTCCATATATATCTCCATCTCCGGTAATTGAGGTGGCTTCAAATGCTATAGAATGTCATTAATAAATGGAGTATTAAAAATCTTTCTTCTTAGACTTTACAATTATTCTCCAAACGGGTAACATCACCCAAAGTGTCAATACTACAAATGAAATAATAAGTCCGAAATTTGTACCAAAGAATTTCTTAAAAACGGCACCAGTATAACCCAACAATGCCGAAATATCTAGCTTTAGTAATATGAGCGTTCTAGACAAATCAATGGGATTGAGCATAGATCCTATAAGCGAGAATTTATCCAATGGATAGGATTCAAAAATTACGAGCGACATTAAAAACAAGCCATCGTATATTACAGCAAGAAATAACCAAAGTAATATGGCATAACCAAACCCTTTAATTTTATTTTCATTAGAGAGCGCGATATTGAATGCCAAGGCCGTAAAAATGAAAGTTAAAAACGTTCCTGTGATTAGTAACAACGAAAAATCCCAGATCACATTCGATTTAAACAATCCGTAAAAGATAAACGGAATACCCAAGCCAATAATTAAACTCATCGATAAGGACAGTGCGACACCCAAATATTGACCTAGAAATATAGATGAACGGTTTAAGGGCTGTGCCAAGAGTAGTTCAGTAAACTCTTTCGAATTATAGTAGTACATCACGCCAAACACAGTGCCTATTAAGGGTACAAGTACGATTATGACATTCATTAGGGTTATGACGGCTTTAGAGAGATCGTTGTTAAGAAATAGTAATACGATACCAAGAAGTAAATAAAACGCCAAATACACATAACTCCAGCGGCTACGCATCAAATCGTAAAAACTATATTTTAAAATTTTAAGCATGGTTATTGTGCGTTAATATATTAGCAATGGCATGTTCAAAATCTGGTTGTTTAGTTTTAGATTTCAGTTCTGAAATCGATCCCCTAAAATAAACTTTGCCTTCTAATAGAAATACAATTTCATCTGATACTTCTTCAACAAAACTCATAATATGAGATGTGATGATTATGGTCTTACCTTCCTCTTTTTCTTTCTGAATTATTTCTTTTAAATGAATTAGTGAAATAGGATCCAAACCAGTGGTAGGTTCATCTAGGATGATCAACGGACTATCAAACATAAACGTTAATAGTATATTTACTTTTTGCTTGGTGCCTCCTGAAAGGGTTCCAAGTTTCTTATTAAGAAAGGGCTCTAATTGAAAACGTTTAATAAGTTCTTGGTCACGATCTGTTTTCCCTCTCAAGTCCTTGATCATTCTAATTAACTCTTTCACTTTTAGATTACTAGGAAAGTTTGCTATTTGCGGCAAATAGTCAATTTGATGTCTATAGGAAGCATTCTTTTTAATATTTTGTTCAAGTACTTCAATGGTTCCTTTTTTAGGAATTACCATTCCTAAAATTGTTTTTATAAGGGTGGTTTTACCAGAACCATTTGGACCCAAGACTGCAAAAATTCCGCCTTCTTTTATAGTTAGATCAATGCCTCTTAGTACGATATTTTTACCAAATCTTTTATGTAAGTTTTGAATGCTTACCATATAATCTTTTTTATACGTGGTGCTTCATCCATTAGGTTGTCTGGTGTAAAAACTGGAGAAACTTTTTCTGAAAAATCTATAATATCAATAAATAAACTACGGAGCAAAATAATGGTTTCTGGCGTTCTATTCACAACATATGAAAATAGTTTTACAGGCCTATAAGGTACGTCACCAAAACCATCCTTATCTAAATCATATCCTGTATAATTGCTCCAAAAGTTATTGTTAAACGTATTGTCATTCACATTACTGTTATAAGAGATATCAAAGGAGTTATACAAGAAATTGTTTTCAGTAAAAGTATTGTTATAACAAGCGCCTCTTACTTTTATGGCCCAGCCGTTTCGAATAAAATCATTGTTTTTATAAACCAGTCTGTTAGAGCCTTCAATATTTATACCTATCGTATTTTGCTCGAACACATTGCGCTCAATTTTAGCATCGTTAATTTCTTTTAATAACATACCGTAAGACGCACTTCCCCAATTTTTCCTAAAGACATTATCATACATCTCTATGTTTTTGGAAAACATAACGGCTACACCTGCCCCATTCTCTTCGAAGTAGTTGTTTGCGTAAATGTCATTATTAGAGAACATAAAATGTAATCCGTACCGAATATTTTTGGTGCTCGAATTATTTTTCACCAGACAATTATCGGCAAACTCAAAATAAATACCATCACGCATACCTTGAATTATGTTATTCTCAATTTCAACATAATGACTATACCATAACTGAATCCCATTGCCTGAATTATATTCTTCTTTAGCTTCGCCAATGATTTTGTTGTGATATACTTTACCATGACTAGATTTCTCCAGGTAAATGCCAAAAAATAATTTTTCTAACACAATGTTTCTCAATTCGAAATATTTGCTTTTTCGAACGCGAATAGCCGCAAAATCTTCAGTGAAACTTATACCAACATTGATGATGAAAAGGCCATCAATAATAACGTTATCTGAAATTATGGTAATAATCTCACCTTTCTCTTCACCATCTATTATTGGGTAATCTTCACCAATTATAGTTAAGGGTTTACCTATCACTAAATTATACTCTTTGTAGGTCCCTTTTTTTACTAAAATGGTATCATGAGGTTGTGCATAAGCAATGGCAGAAGTAATTGAAGTTAGCTCACATGTGGCACATACTTCAATAGTATTTGCACTTACATAAAAGCCAAATAGCAATACTACTCCTAATATAACTTTCTTGAAATTAGGCATGATCTGAAAGCTAAGGAATTAATTCAAATAATCAATGAGTTCTTCCCAAGTATACAATTGCCCGCCTTTTTCTTTTAACAAGGCCTCAGCGTCTGCTTTGTCTTCAAAGGCCGAAAGATATGCGCCCATTGGGCTTGGTACATTTTCACTAATTAAAAATGTAGCTTGAGTGGCGTCAATTAGTTCTTCGGCTTGAGTGAAATTATTACTTAAATACAATGCGATTTCAGCAGTTTCAAATTCACTTCTGAAATTAATCATACATTCCGTAGCATCAAACTTATAGACTTTGCTTTTTTTAGTGACAACTTCGGCAGCATGTACCTTATCAACTATCGTCATTTTGCAGAAATGGCAGGCGTCTTCGCCATAAACAATGGGTTGTGGTTTTGCTTGGCACGCCATGAATACTAATGGTACCAGCAAGCTATAAAATGTTTGTTTTAGTGTTTTCATTTTTTAGTGTTTTGTTAAAATAGATACTATCCTACCTTAATTAATTTCTTAGTTTTTTTACCAATCCAAAAAGCTACAAATGATAGTGCCATTCCTAAAGCAAGGAAATAAGCTCCTAATTGCGGATAAGAATTGGCAGTAAAATTCAGTATATCTTTAGAACCAAATAAAGGTGGTTGAAAGCCCATTATTGAACCATCGGGATTTGTGAATTTCATTATGGCTTTAGGATCGAGATCATGACCATAATCGCGTTCCCACAAATAAAAGTCAATTAAACCTGCAGCACTTAATGCACACATGAGGATAAACCAGTATAAAAACCATTTGTAATTGCCCTTAAACCCTATTAACAAGCCTAATATTGAGGTTATTATAATACCTGCTGGAAAAATCTTGAATTCGGGAATGGCTTCTGGAATATATTTCATACCTACATAATGATTCATGATATTAATATTCTGTATGTCATGCGGATTAGCATCAGTAAAGTCATTAATATGAATATACATGCCAAGAGGTGTAGGATACTGAGGGGCCTCAAGTGTAATTTTCCAAAGAGGAAATAAAAACAGAGCCAACGGAAGCAATGCTCCTACAATCATAATGATGTTAGACTTTTTCATTGTTCAGGTTTAAATATGTATTAGAATTTTAAAAATTGAAGTAGGATGTTTATGTGTTTATTAAAGGCGAGAGCGATAGCTCAACTCTCGCCTTAATAGGAAAATAAACACTAAAACAAAATTCTCCTAACTATATCATGTTTAGTCTTCACCAAGTGACCATGACAATTCTATGTTAGAATTTGCTGGTGACACACGTACATAACCTTGCATTTCTTGGTGTAATGCCGAACAGAAATCTGTACAATAGAACGGCCAGACACCAACTTGCTTAGGTTCCCAAATAAAGGTTTCAGTTTGACCAGGCATGATTAATAACTCAGATGTGTTAGCACCTATCATACTTATACCATGAGGTACATCATAATCCTGTTCTAAATTCGTAACATGAAAATATACTTTATCACCTACTTTGACACCTTCAATATTGTCTGGTGCAAAGTGACTTCTTATAGTGGTCATATAAATATGAACTTCCTTCCCGTTACGCGTTACTTTTGTATCTAATTCGCTTTTAGTCGCATATGGGTGATTATTTTCTTCTAGTTTAAATATTTTAGTCTGCATAGGTTTCACTATGTCTGCTGGAATTGCAGCTGCATAATGAGGTTCACCAACTGTTGGGAAATCAAGAAGCATTTCCATCTTATCACCAGAAATATCGTAAAGCTGCGCAGATTGCGTTAACTCTGGACCTGTAGGTAAATAGCGGTCTTTAGTAATCTTATTCATACCTACCACATACTTGCCAAATGGTTCTCTAGAGTTACCTCCAGGAATCATTAAGTGGCCTATAGAATAATATGAAGGTTTTCTATCAATCACTTCCCAAGTACCTAATTTCCATTTCACAATTTCTGAAGAGATAAAGAATGATGTATATGCATTTCCATTGTTGTCAAACTCTGTATGTAAAGGTCCTAAACCACCACTTTTTACCATACCAGCATTAATGGCCTCAAAGTCCAGAACTGGAATGCCATAAGCTTCGTCTACAAATTTTTCATTATTAATGGCATCCATCATTTTAGTAAATGAATGCACAGTAACATCGGCTGATAATTTACCGCTACCAACTATATATTCACCTGATGGATCAACGTCACAACCGTGCGGTGATTTTGGTGTAGGTAAGAAATACACTAAACCTGGACAATCTGCTGGATTAAGCATACGTACTTCTTTTTTCCAGGTTGTCGATGCCATTTGTGTAGATTCATCATAAAGGTTATGCGCATAATTAACTGGCATTGTAGTATACTTGCCTTCAGCAATATACTCTTGCGCTTTTTTCCAATTTACAGCAGCAATAAAGTCTTTGTCATTTTGAGACGCATTAACTTCTAATAAGGTATTGGCCTCTTCTGTGTTATAGGTTGTAAAAAAGAACCATCCATGTGATTCACCACGTCCTGGATGCGCCTTATCATAGTCGAAACCTGGCATCATTATTTGGAAATCGATATCCATTTCACCGCTTTCTGGATCAACGGCCAAGAAGGAAAGAACACCTTTAAAGTTTGATTTATAGTCTTTAATTGACATGTCTCTTTGCGGAACAGGGACACCAAATCGCGTACCCGCTACCACATATTCGGTATTTTCAGTAACATAAGATGAACTGTGGTTACCAGCACTATTGGGAATTTCAATCGTTTCAACCGTCTCAAAAGTGGAAAGATCGATACGCGCTATACGTGGGGTATTGTTACCATTAACAAAAACCCAACGTCCATCTAGTACTCCATTAGTTTGTGAAATATCTGGATGGTGAAGGTCATCCCAAGGTACAAAACCATGAGACGTTTCTAGTAAAGGCTTGGTTTCTTCGTTATAACCATAAGCTTTTTCGGCATCTTGAGAGAATACAGGAATTACTCTAAACAATCGTCCTGATGGTAAACCATAAACTGACAATTGTCCGTTAAAACCACCTGAAATGAATGCATAGAACTCATCATGTTCTCCAGGTGCTACATATACCTTTTCGGCTGCACTTGACGTCAAGGCACTACCATTAGAACCTGAGCCGTTATTGCAACCTACAAAGGCTAAAGCCACTATTACGATGGCACTTAATAATTTGAAATAATTTTTCATTGTTTTGAGTTTATTAGCGTTTAATTTTCTGGTACAATTACTTTATCAACTACATGTACAATACCGTTTCCGGCTGGTACACTGGCAAGGATCTTGGCGCCACCTACATAAACATCATCTCCTTCTACTTCAACTGCTACATTTAAATTACTGGCTTGTCCAAGTTTCTTGAATTTCTTCAAGAAATCTTTTGAGTAATTTCCTGGCGTTACATGATGTTTAAGAATATGTGCCAATTGATCTTTGTTTTCTGGTTTCAATAAGTTTTCTACGGTACCTTCGGGCAATGCCGCAAAAGCATCATTTGTGGGTGCAAATACCATTAAAGGACCAGCATTCACCAAGGCATTTTCTAATTCGGCAGCCTGAACGGCAGCTACCAAAGTTGAGTGATCTTTAGAGCCTATAGCGATATGTAAGACACTAGGTTTCGACTCATCGTCGGTAACAAATGCCTGACCGGTTCTTGGCTCCTTTTTTTCTGTTGTAGTTGTTTTAGCACCCTCTTGCTTCGTCGTATCATTTTTACAGCTTAATACGAATAGCAATACTAAGGCACTTAACAACATGCTAAGGTTAGTTTTCATATCGTGTTTATTTTAATGTTCTGAAATATTCGAGTACAGCTCGTGCATCTTCTTCGGTTAAATTTTGATTCGCCATTGGTGAGCCATTAAATTCTATGAGTAAACTTTTTGCCAATGGGTCATTTTTAACCATGCCTTCGGGATCTAAGATCATATTCATGATCCACTCTGGTGTGCGTCGATCAACTATGCCATCAGGTGCTGGGCCAATAAATTTCTTCCCAGCTCTATGACAGGCAGTACACATTTTGTCAAAAACATCTTTACCATGTGTTGCCATAGTATTATCGATAGTCGCATCCAATTTTAAGGATTTAATTGGCCCTACTCCTTTATTGGTAAGATCTATTGTTTCTGAAGGTTTCGTAGTTGTGACTTTCGGTTCTACTTTTTTAGTTGTTGAACGATTCAACTTTACTTTAGCCGTCTCTTCCTTTTTCTCTTCTCCACTGCCTCCACAGCTTAATAATAGTAGTGTGAAGAATAAAGTCATTAGTTTTAGTGCTGATTTCATAATCTTATAATTTGTAGTTCAAAATTAGGTTTGAAAACAGTGAAAAAAAATGATAAAAGTCATATTTAAGACAAAAAAGTCTTTTTTATATTTGAATATGAATAAAACGTCTAAAAAATGCTCTCTAATTCATCCAAATATGCAATAAAAGCAGTGCTCTATTTAGCACTTAATGCCAACGAAGAAAACAAGATCGTGGTTAAAGATATTGCCAAACCTATAAACGTACCTCAGCCTTACATTGCCAAGTTGCTGCAAGATTTATCTCGTAAAAACGTGATCTCATCAACACGAGGACCAAAAGGTGGCTTTTACTTAAGTGAAAAGAACAAAAGTACTACGGTAATCGAAATTATTCATGCCATTGAAGGGGAAAGTCGATTGGATTCGTGTTTATTAAGTCTTGAGAATTGCAATTCAGAAAAACCGTGTCCATTGCACCATATTGCCTATGCTTTAAAAACTAAATTACTGGAGAATTTTAAAAGTCGAACCATTGCCGATCTGGCGCTAAAAGTAAAGAAGGGCGAAGCCGCCCTCCCATTATAAGTATGTGGTTTAATACTAACTAGGTAACTAATCTATCTTAAAAGTTATAACTGGTAAATTCGCATGATTAGCAATATCTTCACCTATACTTCCACCAAAGAAATGCGCAATACCTGTGCGACCATGTGTAGGTATAGCTATTAAATCTGCACCTACTTTATTTGCAAAATTTAATACACCTTCTTCTACGCTATAATCGGCTTGATATGCAACATTATTAATATTATCTAAATTGCCTTCAGCAGCAGTTAAAAAATTGGCAATCCTAGCTTCAATTTCTGTTGAACTTTTAAAATGTTCATTCGGCAAATTAACATACAATAATTTCAGGTTTGTATTTGCCGTTGCAAATAAGGCTTTTGCTTTTTTATATGGTGCAATATTCTCTTCTTCAAAATTGGAAACAAAAACAACGGTCTCAAAGTCGACATTAGCTTCGTCTTTAACTACAAGTACTGGGATTTCGGCATGCCGAACAACCCGTTCAGTATTCGAACCTATAAAAAATTCTTTAAAACCACTTGCGCCATGTGAGCCCATAACTATGAGGTCTGCACTATGGTCTAC
>CAJHYL010000226.1_pt1 | contig 14210 bp, 17 predicted proteins | sample 9198761 | NCBI WGS metagenome assembly CAJHYL01 (sample SAMEA7708360, study PRJEB35096) | sediment metagenome | biome: marine neritic benthic zone biome [ENVO:01000025]; feature: sediment [ENVO:00002007]; material: shallow marine sediment [ENVO:03000034] sea grass bed [ENVO_01000059] ...
ATGTTTTAAAATGCTGAAATGCTAGTATTGTAGTTGGTACCAAAATAGCAACTTGCTTACCATTATCTACAGCTTTAAAAGCTGCTCGAATAGCGACTTCAGTTTTACCAAATCCTACATCACCACAAACCAATCGATCCATTGGTTGTTCACTCTCCATATCGGTTTTTATATCCTGAGTTGCTTTGCCTTGATCTGGAGTGTCCTCATATAAAAATGAGGCTTCCAATTCATGTTGCATATAACTATCTGGTGCATATTGATGGCCCGTTTTCATTTTACGTTTAGCGTACAACTTAATCAAGTTAAAGGCAATCTCCTTAACTCTCGACTTTGTTTTTTGCTTAAGGTTTTTCCAAGCTTTGCTTCCTAGCTTATAAATTTTGGGAGCGCGTCCATCCTTACCATTATACTTGGTGATTTTATGAAGTGAATGTATGCTTAGATAAAGTACATCGCGCTCGCCATAAACTAATTTAATGGCTTCTTGCTTCTTTCCTTCTACATCAATTTTTTTTAGACCACCAAAGCGACCAATTCCATGATCTATGTGCGTAACATAATCGCCAACTTCAAGATTGGTTAACTCCTTTAACGTAATCGCTTGTTTTTTGGCATAACCATTTTTGAGATGAAACTTATGATAGCGTTCAAATATTTGATGATCAGTATAGCATGTTATTTTAGTATCTGTGTCAACAAAGCCCTGATATAAAGAGAGTACGAACGTTTGATAATGCACCTCTTGCTCTATATCGTTAAAAATATCTCTTAAACGCTGTGCTTGTTGAACACTAGAGCATGCAATGTAGTTGACAAAGCCCTCTTCATGTTTTTGATTGAGGTTTTGAATTAAAAGTTCAAACTTTTTATTAAATGATGGTTGCGGTGTGGTATGCCACTCTATGGTTTGTGATGGACTAAAAACTGATTGCGATCCATATTCTACTAGCGTAAATTCGGTAAGCTGTCGTTTTAAAAGGTCGGCGTTACAAAACAATTCGTTAGGTTGACTGTGTTTGATTTCTCTAGACAATTCATGAAAGGCGTCTTCCGATTTTTCATAAAGGCCTTCTATTCGTGAAAAGAGTAAATCTGAGTTTTTAATAAACACGACCGTTTTTTGAGCGATATACTTGAAGAAGCTCTGTCTATTTTCCTCTAAAAATTTATTAGCTACATTAGGAATAATTTGCACCTTCTTAAGCTGTTCTGTAGATAGTTGAGTTTCGACATCAAACGCACGAATACTGTCTACTTCGTCACCAAAAAATTCAACACGATAAGGTTCATCATTCGAAAACGAAAATACGTCTACAATTCCACCTCTAACCGAAAATTCACCTGGTCCGGTTACAAAATCAACGCGTTTAAATTGGTATTCAAATAAAACTTCATTAACGAAATCGATAGACAATTTGTCTCCAATTGTAAGTTTTAAAGTATTGCGCTCTAACTCTTTTCGCGTTACTACCTTTTCAAATAACGCATCAGGATAGGTCACAATAATTGCAGGTTTCTTACGAGAGTTAATTCGGTTTAGTACCTCAGCTCGTAATAATACATTAGCATTATCCACTTCTTCAATCTGGTATGGTCGTCTATAACTACCCGGATAGAACAATACATTTTTTTCGTCACAAAGTTGCTCCAGATCGTTAAGATAATAGGCCGCTTCTTCTTTATCATTGCAAACGATTAAAAAAGGTTTTTCGGCAGTTTTGAAAACATTTGATAACACAAAAGATAAAGACGAGCCTACGAGGCCTTTAAGATGTGTTTTCGATTGTGATTGGGCAATAGAAGCCTGCAATTTTTGCAGTTGCAAAGATTGTACAAATGATTGCGAGATCTGGGATTTACTCACGCATTTAAATTTGCACAAATATATAATTTTTATGTGCTAATCTGTTAGTAAAAAACCTTACAAAACAATATATTTGCAATCTAGAAAATTAACAAGATTTATGTCTATTTCAGATTTATACGATAGAGATTTTAGAGAAAGAAATGTCGATCATTTTGCGGCCATAGTACGTGTTGCTATGAGTGATAATGTAATTAATGATTCTGAACACGAATTTTTGCAGCGATTGGCTAACAATTTGGATGTAAATGATTCTGATTTCAAAAACATTTTAAAGAATTACAAAAGCTATCCCATTAAACCGCCAGTTTCGTATGACCAGCGATTAGAACGTCTATACGATCTAGCACGCATGGTGTGGGCCGATCGTATTGAAGGCGAAGATCAGGTGAAGTTGTTAGAGAAGTTAGCTATTGGTCTGGGCTTTAATCCAGACAATGTAAAATATATTACGGATAAAGCACTCACATTGGTGCATTATGAAGTGAATTTAGATGAATTTACGGAGCGCATGAAAAAAATGAATCAATAAAAGGAACTAAAGTTCCTTTTTTTTATGCCTTTAGCATAAATTCTTCGGCTTTTTCTACCATGTTGCGGCTACCACAAATAAAAGGCACACGCTGATGCAATTCATTAGGTTCTATCTCCATAATTCTATTATAGCCATCACTTGCTTTACCTTGAGCTTGTTCTGCTAAAAACGCCATAGGGTTGCATTCGTAAAGTAATCGAAGTTTTCCAGTGGGATATCTCGAACTTTGGGGATAAATATAAATTCCACCTTTTATCATATTTCTATGAAAATCTGAAACTAAAGAACCAATATACCTAGACGTATAAGGTCTGTCTTCCTCTTCCAATTGACAATATTTTATATAATCTTTTATGCCTTGAGGAAAGTGAATATAATTCCCCTCATTAACAGAATAAATAGTGCCATTTTCGGGAAAGATCATGTTGGGATGCGACAAATAAAAGGTGCCAATTGCAGGATTTAAAGTAAAACCATTTACACCATCACCAGTAGTATAAACCAACATGGTAGAGGTGCCATATATAATGTATCCAGCTGCTACTTGATCTACGCCTTTTTGTAAAAAATCGTCTAAGGTTACGGCTGTACCAACGGGTGTCACACGTCTAAATACAGAAAAAATAGTACCTACAGATACATTCACATCAATATTTGATGAGCCATCTAAAGGATCTATTAAAACTACATATTTGTTTTGATTATTCTCATCCTGACTATTTATAGCAATAAAATGGTCTTCCTCCTCACTGGCAATACCACATACTATATTTCTGTTGGTAAGGGTTTGGATAAACTTCTCGTTAGCGTAAACATCTAATTTTTGTTGATCTTCGCCTTGCACATTAGAATCTCCCGCATCACCTAAAATATCAACCAATCCGGCTTTATTGACTTCATGATTTACAACTTTGGCTGCCAACCTAATAGAATTAATTAATCGCGATAATTCACCAGAAGTATATTTAAACGAGGATTGGTTTTCAATAATGAATTCACCTAAGGTTTGGTTTTTTTGAGACATTTAGTGCGCTTTTTTTGGTTGTGGCAAATATCGTAATTTTTAGCTTACTATAACGTTTTCGTAAATTTATTTATGGCCAATGCAATTAGTTTAAAGTATATTTGGATTTCATAAATTTTGAGATGAATTTTAGCATTCGAAAAGCGACTAAAGGGGATATGCCTTTTGTTTTGGATTTAATCAAAGAACTAGCTGATTTTGAAAAAGAACCAGAAGCTGTAGAGGTTACTGTTAATGATTTAATAGAAGATGGATTTGGTGAAAATCCTGCCTTTTCTTGTTATGTTGCCGAAGTTGAAAATGATGTCGTAGGAACAGCAATCGTGTATAACCGATTTTCTACCTGGAAAGGTAGAATATTGCATCTTGAAGATCTAGTGGTAAGTCACAAGATGCGAGGGCATGGCATTGGGTCTGCACTACTTGATCAAGTTGTGATTCATGGCTACCAACTTGGTGTGAAACGTATTAATTGGGAAGTATTAGATTGGAATACGAAAGCCATTAATTTATATGAGCAAAAAGGTGCCAAAATTTTACGAGATTGGGATGTCGTTCATTTAGATGAACAAGGTATCAAGAATTATATTTCAAAAATTAACAATGCAAATATTTAAATTTGGTGGTGCTTCTGTAAAAGATGCCAATGGGGTTCGTAATTTGGCTAAGGTTTTAACCACCATTGGGTATGACGATGTTTTGGTAGTAGTTTCGGCTATGGGCAAAACTACTAATGCTTTAGAAAAAGTCATTAAGAACTATTTTGAAAACAAAAAGGAACTCAAGAGCTCCATTCAAGATGTGACCAAATTTCACAATTCAATTCTGTTGGAGCTATTTGATAATGAGGCACATCCCGTGTTCAAAAAAGTAGCCCATTATTTTACTGAACTCAGTGCTTTTTTTCAACGTAATAAATCACCTGATTATAATTATGTATACGATCAGGTTGTGGGTTATGGTGAACTAGTATCTACAACTATTATAAGCGCTTATCTAGAAGAAATTGGAATTAAGAACCAATGGTTGGATGTACGCGAGTTTATTAAAACTGATAGCTATTATAGAAGCGCTAAAGTAGATTGGACTACCACGCAGAACAGAATCTCGAAAAAAGTTAATAAAAAGGTATTAAATATTACACAAGGGTTCTTAGGGAGTGATGCTAATAATTTTACAACAACCTTAGGGCGGGAAGGAAGTGATTATACAGCCGCCATTTTTGCCTTTTGTTTAAATGGTAAAAGTGTCACTATTTGGAAAGATGTCCCAGGCGTTTTGAATGCAGATCCACGATTTTTCGAAAATCCCAACTTAATTAATCAAATATCATATCGTGAAGCAATAGAATTGGCATTTTACGGTGCATCTGTTATTCACCCTAAAACTTTACAACCCTTGCAACGCAAGGAAATTCCGCTGTTTGTAAAATCTTTTAAACGTCCTAAAAATAATGGAACACGAGTAGGAAAGGGCATAAAAATTGATCCTGAAATACCATGTTATATCGTAAAGAAAGATCAGGTTTTAATAAAACTTTCTTCCCTTGATTTCTCGTACATAGTGGAAGAAAATATCAGTTTTATTTTTGGATTGTTACACGAATACAAAATGAAAGTAGATGTGATTCAAAATTCCGCAATTAGTTTCTCTGTATGCGTTGATAATATTTACAATAATCTAGACCAATTAATACAGCAACTCAAAGCCAAATTTAAAGTAACATGTCACGAAAATGTCGCTCTTTATACAATAAGACATTATAATGACAAGGTTATCAGTCAGTTGGAAGAAGGTAAAACTGTGCTTCTAAAACAGCTTACTCAAGAAACAGTTCAAATGGTAACTAAATAACATTTTACTAACTTTATACACTTATACTTAATAGCAAAATGGGACTTGTAACAGCCAAGGAAGTTGCCAAAGTAATTAATGTCGATAAGTTCGGTTTTATCGGGACGTTTTTTGGATGGTTACTAATGAAAGTTCTTAAAATTTCTACGATTAATAAGATTTATAATAGGAATAACCACCTAAGCAATCTTGAATTCCTAAATGCTCTCTTAGATGATTTTCAAATAAAATTTGAAATCCCTCAAGAAGATTTAAAACGCTTGCCTAAAGATGGTGCTTACATTACGGTGTCTAACCATCCCCTTGGCGGAATAGATGGTATACTTTTATTGAAGTTAATGATTGAGCAGCGTGAAGATTTTAAAATCATCGCTAATTTTTTGTTGCATAGAATTGAACCTTTAAAACCTTATGTGATGCCAGTTAATCCTTTTGAAGAACATAAGGATGCTAAATCAAGTATCGCCGGGTTTAAGAATGCCATTTTGCATTTGCGTGAAGGCCATCCTCTAGGTATTTTTCCAGCGGGTGAAGTTTCTACCTATAAAGACGGGAAACTCATTGTAGACAAGCCCTGGGAAGAGGCGGCGATGAAATTGGTTAAAAAAGCTGAAGTCCCTGTGGTTCCTATATACTTTCATGCTAAAAATAGTAGATTATTTTATCGATTATCCAAAATAAGTGATACTCTAAGAACTGCTAAATTGCCGTCAGAACTTCTTACCCAAAAGAATAGGTTAATAAAAGTAAGAATAGGTCGGCCTATAAGTGTTAAAGACCAGAAAGAACATGATGATTTAAAGGATTTCTCTGAGTTTATTAGACGTAAAACTTATATGCTTTCTAACTTTTTTGAGAAACCCAAGATTCTTGATAATATATCCTCAACTTTAAAATCATCAAAAACTCCAAAGCGCATTGTAACACCAGTTAGGCAAGATGCCATGGTGAAAGAAGTTGAGGAACTGAGGCAAACCGATTGCAGGTTATTAAAAAGTAAGAATTACGAGGTATTTCTTAGTCCTGCATCAAAAATCTACAATATTTTAAGAGAAATTGGCCGGCTTAGAGAAATTACTTTTCGAGAAATTGGTGAAGGCACCAATGAATCTATTGATTTAGATCGATTTGATCAGTATTACCACCATATGTTTTTATGGGATGACCAAGCTAAGGTGATTGCAGGAGCTTATAGAATGGGATTAGGTTCTAAGATATTTGCGTCACATGGTATTAACGGCTTTTATCTTCAGGACCTATTTCGATTTGAACCCGAATTGCACACCATGATGAGTCAAAGTATTGAAATGGGGCGTGCTTTTATTATTGCTTCTTATCAACAAAAGCCTATGCCATTGTTCCTTCTTTGGAAAGGTATAGTGCATACGACTTTGAGATTCCCTGAACATAAATATTTAATTGGCGGCGTTAGTATTAGTAATCAGTTTTCGAATTTTTCAAAGAGTTTGATGATCGAATTTATGAAGTCGCATTATTATGATCCTTATGTGGCACAGTATGTACATCCTAAAAAAGAATTTAAGGTAAAACTTAAAGATGCCGATAAAGATTTTGTGTTTGATGAAACAGAAGCAGACTTAAATAAGTTTGATAAAATCATCGATGAAGTTGAGCCTGGAGCACTTCGACTACCAGTGCTATTAAAAAAATATATTAAGCAAAATGCCAAACTAATTGGCTTCAATGTCGATCCATTATTCAATAATGCGGTTGATGGTCTGATGTACATTAAAATTGCCGACTTACCCGAAAGTACGGTTAGGCCAGTTATGGAAGAATTCCAAGCAGAACTAGAGCGTAAATTTTCGGGACACACGGAAGTAGAAGACTAAGGACTTCCCTTAAATTTACATGTCAAAGTAGTTGATTCCCTGTTATTTATAATATTTATATAGAATATTTTCTATTATGTAGATTTTTTTCTATATTTGATCCATTCAAGGTTGGTTTTTGAGTTAGTCTTAACTCACATAGCCGTAAGGCTAAATACAATTAACTGGCGCTAGTTATAGTACTTACCATTGAATATAAAAACTTTTAAAACAATGTATTATGAAAAATTTTAAACGCTTTACTGTTATTTGTTTGACCCTATTATTATGCAATTCTTGTTCATCTGAAAAACCTGAATTTATTAATGAGTCTAATGTAAAACAGCTACAAAATGAAAAAGAAATTGCTACTATAAATAATCTCCTCGAAAATATTAAACCACAGCTTAATGAACGAGCCAAGGATCTCGAGGAGTTCAATTATATTTCTTTTGAAGTTGTTAAAAATCTCAATACAAATGAGATAACGCTTGAAAACTTTAAAGAATTAAGCCTATTTCCTATCGCGGATCTAACACAAAATAACAGATCTACTTACACAATATCATGCGATAACAATGGCGATGGTGAAAGTGATTGGGAAGAACAATGCAGTGGGATAGGTTCATGTGGTAAACTAGTTAAAAAATGTCTAGATGAAGGTGGTTGCGCAGAAATTTGTGAAAATAAAAGTTTAGAAGGACAAGCCTATGCTTCTGTTGAAATCATTTTTATACCTGGAAAAAAATAGCTAGTTACAACACTATTTGACTCCGTTGAAAAGGCAGAAACAATCTTCAACCTACGTTCTCTGCCTTTTACTTTAAAATTTTTGAAATGCGACTATTTATATGCGTCCTAAATGTTAGAAATCTAACATTCATGTTATTAATTGTATTGTTTAGAATTACCTCAGTACGGGCTCAAAATGATTTGACAGTTACAAAAGTCATTTATAAGACTGGAATTTATAATTCTCATGATCACGATTCTAGAATCAAAGAGGCAACCAAAACACCATATGAAAAGGTTAGGGCAATAGAAAAACAATTGCAATACGAATTGATTTTTGATGGCACGTTCTCGTTATTTAAACTATCTGAGATTAATAGCCGAGACAGTCTATCCAATTATGTAATTCTTGCTGAGGGATTTAAAGAAAAGATCTACCACGATAAGAGCACACAAGAAACAACAAGATTCACTACCTTAAATGACGTTGATTATAAATATGTACTTGATCACGCTAACATACAGTGGAAAATTTCAAAGGCGTACAAATACATCATGGGTTTCAAATGTTTCAAAGCCACGACTCAATTAGTATTACTTCATCCTATAACTCAACAAAAAAATGTGTTTTACCCAGTAGTTTGGTTTACCTATGCCCTTCCATACGCTTACGGCCCGCACTTATTTAATGGACTCCCAGGTTTGATTTTGGAGGCCACCTATAATGGTAAATCTTATTTCCGAATCTCGGAAATAGAATTTAATAGTTCTAAAAAAATAGAAGGCATTGATAAGTTAGAAAAGGCAATAGAAACTTCGGAATACAGCTACAACTCAGTTCTAGTTAAAAAATTTAAAAGTCGCCGCATCAATCAAGATCATTAGTTGTGTGCTTGCAAAGTATCACTAAAATAAGTATCTACAAATATTTTAAAATAAGATTTTATTTCGTCTCTTGCCTTTACAAATGCCTTATGCTTATCCTCATCAGAACCATTAACTTTTGATGGATCAAAAAAGTTGTTATGCAGTCGAACGGCGTTTCTACTTGGAATAAAAGGACAATTTTCATTAGCATGGTCGCACACTGTGATGATATAATCAAAATCAATTTGGTTATACTCATCAACATGATTAGAAGTGTGATAAGAGATGTCAATACCATCTTCTAACATTATGGCTGCAGCACCAACATTTATACCATGAGTTTCTATTCCTGCACTGTAAACTTTTACACGTCTATTGTCTAAAAAGTGGTTCAAATACCCATGTGCCATTTGACTTCTACAGGAATTACCTGTACATAAGACTAAAATATTTTTCATCTATATTCCTACCAATTTACTTCGGCGTTCAAGAAAATGATTATCATACCATTTGCCATTTAATTGCCCAATTTTTTCTTTAATTCCAACTACTCTAAATCCGCATTTTTTATGAAGTTCTATACTTTGAACGTTTTCAGAAAAAATACTTGCTTGTAAAGTCCAAAATCCATTTTTTTCGCTCTGGTTTATTGATTCCATCAAAAGTTTCTTGCCAATTCCTCCACCTCTTAAAGTGGCCGTTACATAAAGACTAACTTCTGCCACACCTTGGTATACTGCCCTATTTGAAACTCTTGAAAGAACCGCAAATCCAACTACTTTATGCTCGATTTCGGCAACGATTCTACTAAAAGTAATATATTTTTTATTCCAACTTTCCCAATTAGGGACTTTGGTTTCAAATGTGGCTAGTCCTGTAGCTATACCTTCAGCATATATTTGAGATACAGATTTCCAATCTGTTCTTACTAATGGTCTTAGCTTAGTTTGCATTTTAACAGCAATTGCCATCTGGCGTGCAACATGGTTCTCCGTTCATAGCTTCAACTACTAATTCTTCTTGCACACCACATTCTGATTTGGCTTTGCAATCTGTTTTTTGGACAGCTAATTTAAGAATAAGGTTGTGACCATTTATTTCGAAATCATTAACAAACAGCTGTGCTGTATGAAATACACTATTACTATATTCAAATTTAACTTCAGAAGTCATATCAAAAGGTTTCATCTTCGCAACTTTTTTTAGAATTGCAAGTGCTTTAAAACCTGACATATATTCTGTTTTTCCTATTTCGTTAGGGCTTTCCCAAAGTTGAATAATAGTTTCTTTCCAATAATCAGTATTCGCGCCGCAGTCCACAGCATCCACAGTAACATGTTTTACTTCGGTAATATGATAATTTGCTCCTACGAATTGCTGTGGTTGATACTCGAACAATAGTGATTTATCTTGATGTTGCTCAATTAATTTAAATAATTCTTGTGTTTTCATAATTCAAAGATTTAAACAAATAACCAAATAATATTAATCAGACAAAATTTGGGGTCGATTCCCCAAATAAGCTGTAAAATGGTTAATGAAGTTAATATAACTATGTGTTTCTTGTATTTAAAAAAAAGTGATTTCATGATTAGCACGCACAATTTTGTTCTACTTGTTTAATATATCCTCCAAGGTACTCTCTAAACTCACCTAATCGTTCTTCATTAATGCAATAGCATTTTAGTCTACCTTTAAAGGTGCCTTTTAGTAATCCTGCTTCGGCTATCACTGATAAATGCTGCGAAATTGTAGATTGTGCTAGACCAATTTCTTCTACTAAATCATTACATATACAACCATCCTGTTCACTTATATGTTTTAGTATTGCGATTCGTGCAGGGTGTGCAAATACTTTGGCTATTGAAGCGATATAATTAATATGATCTGTATAAATAAAACGTTTAGAAACTCCCATTTTGTTAACTTTTATAGGACAAAGGTAAGTAAAATATCGTAATATCGCAATATTACGTTTTTAAATATGTAAAAAAAGCTGCAGACTAATCATCTGCAACCCTTTTATATTGATTGGTTAGTATATCTCTATAATGATTTAAACCAGTCTTGAAATTGGTCGCCCAATAGGAAAACAGGTTTCTTTTCGCCACTTAGTGCACCAATTAAACTCATTATAATCATTATAAGACATAAAATCCATCCTATAATATTAATAAATGGTATAAAACTAACTATTACCCAAAGTAAGAATATACCTAAGGTCTGTCTAATGTAAAATGAAGCATATTCATTCTTACTACTACTATTCATTACAATAGCTATTATCCATCCTATTAAAGTTATATGTGCAATAATGGCCACATTCTTACCATCACTCAAAACTTCTTTTGCATCTTCTGCAAATTCTTTGGCTTCTTCTTTAGCTTTACCTGCGAACTCTTTTGCTTTTTCTTTAGCTTCACTTCCAAACTCCTCAGCTTTTTCCGCGGCTTTGCGCGCACCATCTTTGGCATTACCCAACATATCCTCTAAATCATCTCTTAAATCTTTATTCTCGTCAGACATTTTTTTAATAGTTTTTGGTTAGACAATAAATTTACTAAAAAAAAGAATTGGATTATTGAAAAGCCGCATCAATCGGTTCCCAGAGTTCTATCTTATTACCTTCAGGATCAAGTATCCAGCCAAATTTACCGTAACTGTATTCTTCCATTTCTCCTACTATTGTAACGCCTTCTTCTTTTAAAGCTTCCAGCAATTCTTTTAGATTCTCTACTCTAAAATTCATCATGAATTGCTTTTCACTCGGATTAAAATATTTAGTGTCTTCTTTAAAAGGTGACCATTGCGTTGAGCAATCTTTACCTTCCTTATCTTTCCACCAAAAGGTCCAGCCATATTGATCTACTGGTATACCTAAATGTTTACCATACCAATCTTTAATTTTGTCGGGATCTTTAGTCTTAAAGAAAAAACCACCCAGTCCAGTAACTCTTTTTTTCATATTATCAGTATTAAATTATTTAAAAATGTTACAAACTATTTTTTTATGGCTGTTTCATAAATCTCAATCCATTCTTCAACCGTCATTTTACCGAGAAGCTCCTCAATTAAATCATAAGGGATGTCATCTACTTTTTTAAAACGGATACAGCTCTTTCCCATATCCAGTTTATACTTAGCATGCTTGGGATATTCTGCCACAAACCAATCATAAAGTTCTTTATTTGCATACAATCCAGAGTGATATAGTGCGATAAAATTCTTTTGTGAAGCTATATTAATAAATGGTAATGGTGGAAATGGTTTACAATGGTATCCAGGTGGATAAATCGATTTTGGGACATAATACGCAGGCATACCATATCCCATTCCTGATTCTAAACCTTTAGGCATATGCTTTTTTATGAGATTATGAAGTTTAGTCATAGGTGCTTTTCGCTCTTCAGGCAACTGACTAATATAATCTTCTGGTGAATTTGCATTGTATTGCATAACTTAACTTTTTTATTTTCTGTGTAAGATCAAAGATGAGATCAACGATATGATAAATCCAATAACAACTACCGTCATAAACATTACGGCGGCCATCAATCCACTGCCCATTTCAATTACCTCATCACTTCTTCCCATTTCTTCCATGCGCTGGGCATATTGGTCAAAGAAATCTGGATTAATAAATGTGGTATAAATAGCATCAACCAGGGCCACACCTAATCCTGCTAAAACAGAGATCATGATGCCTATGGATAGCGCTTTCCCAAACGAAACACTTCCATTATTTACATTATCTCTAAAATGTTTTATTCCAAAGAATACAAACAATAAACATATTACAATTGAGGCATACCCAATGACTTCCTGTGCACTATAACTAAGATTCTTGCCAAAAACAAGTCCTAATGTAAAGAGTATTCCCGCTGTAATGAACCCATAAAGCCCATACTTAATAACTGTTGATTTCATGAATAATATTTTAATGTTAGTGGTAGCAAACTTAGGGAAGTCACTCGAACAAGCATTCATACTAAAGTGCCAAAATGCTCATACTTTAGTTCAATATAGCTATATTAAATAATATTTTCTGCTTTCGCCCGCTGAAGGGCTTGTGTTCGTCGTTTGGCATCCAGTTTTATCAGTAAATTAGAAACATGTGTTTTGATTGTACTTTCTGATAGGAATAATTTCTCTGCTATCTCTTTATTGGATAAGCCTTTGTTTATTTCTTGTAGCACCTGATATTCTCTTTTACTGATCCCAAGCTGCTCGATCCTTTGATAATCTATTTCTTTTAATTCACTAAAACTTTTGTGCTCTTTTCTGTTAAAATACAACCCGATAAAAAAGAAGATCAAAGCAATAATTCCAATGATTACTTCTATTTTGGTATCCCCAAATAAAACCGAATATTTGCTGAGTTGAAAGAGAACTAATAGCGCTACAATAAGCCCCCCAAAAGTAAGAATAGTTTGCTTCATCGGTTTAAATTTAGCAAAATTTGGCCTTTATTTTAGATACGATAGTTTGTGCAAGTTTTAATTTGCTTTCATGGGTCCAACCCGCAATATGAGGTGTGAGAATTACATTATTGCTTTTGTTTAAATATTGAAATGCCTCAGGCATTTCATCAGTGAATAACTGTTCAAAAGACGATTTTTCATATTCCAATACATCTAATCCTGCCCCTTTAATCTTTCCACTTTTGAGAGCAGACACAAGATCTTCTGTAACTACACATCTACCACGAGCCGTATTCAAAAACCAAAATGGTTTTTTAAAATTCTCAATGAATTCTGAATTCACCATGTTATCAGTTACTTCTGTCAAAGGGACATGTAAGCTTAGCACATCACTTTGCTGCTGAAGCTCCAATAGACTAACTTGAGTTGCATTAGCATCACCTACATTGGGTTTTATATCATAACAAAGAATAGCAACTTCAAAACCAGCTAACTTTTTAGCGAAAGCTTTGCCCATATGGCCATAACCCATCAAACCAATAGTTTTCCCATCAAGTTCTTCACCTCTATTACCTTCTCGATTCCAATGACCTTTTCGTACTTCGTTATCTGCCTTTCTAAAATTGTTAAGTAGTGCAAGTAACATACCTAAGGTATGCTCTCCAACAGCATTTCTATTTCCTTCAGGCGCCGAAATTAAATATATGCCCTTTTGCTCTGCATATTCGCAATCAATGCTTTCTAATCCTGCTCCAACACGTGCAATAAACTTTAGTTGAGATGCGCTGTCTAAAAAGCTTTTGTCAATTTTAAAACGACTTCGAATAACGATCCCGTCATATTTAGAAATAATCTTTTCAATTTCAGTTTTAGGCGATGTATAGTCTTCGTGATTATCAAATCCCAAAGCCGTTAATTGATCTAATAAATAAGGATGGTTCGAATCTAAGTGCAGGATTTTCATTTAAATCTTAGGATAATGCGTTTTTGTTTTCTCATGTTCAACATTTCCTGTGTGAGCAGTGCTCAACTTCTCAAAAAGTAAAACATGCACTTCTTCGTCATTTATAGTCATAGG
>CAJHYL010000224.1_pt1 | contig 13788 bp, 10 predicted proteins | sample 9198761 | NCBI WGS metagenome assembly CAJHYL01 (sample SAMEA7708360, study PRJEB35096) | sediment metagenome | biome: marine neritic benthic zone biome [ENVO:01000025]; feature: sediment [ENVO:00002007]; material: shallow marine sediment [ENVO:03000034] sea grass bed [ENVO_01000059] ...
ACCTAAACCAAATCATCCAGATCAAAAAAAACTAGCAGTCCATAAGCCAACCTTAGATGAGGTATTTGAACTCATCGAACCAATTAACCCTAATATTCGATATAACATTGAACTCAAAGCGAAACCAGAATACGACGGTAAATTCACACCACATCCAGATGAGTTTGTGCGTTTAGTGTTAAGTGCAATGCAGCACTATGGTGTAAGTCAACGCGTAAATTTACAGTCGTTTGATATGAGACTATTAGAGGAGATTCATAAACAAGATGATACTATCGAGATCGCATTACTAGTAGACGAAAATGAACAAATTAATTTTAAATTAGACAACCTCTCATTTATTCCAGATATAATTAGTCCGCATTTCGGGTTGCTCACAGCTGAAAATGTTGTCGATTATCAAAACCGTGGTTTTAGAGTCATACCTTGGACAGTTAATTCAGTTGAAGACCTTAAAGACATGTTAGAGTTAGGTGTAGATGGAATTATTACCGATTACCCTAATAGGCTAATAGATTTGATGTGAGTCACCTATAAATTGACCACTTATCATCGATCATTTTTACCATTCAACACCAAAGGCTTCAATTTCTCCTTTTTTTTGGTAATTCATAGAAATTTATTCGTGATGTAAAGGGATTGAAATAGCTTTGAAATGCTATTAATCATAAAAAATGTTCTATTAAACAAATCTACTTACAAACCTACCAACTTCATAAATAATTAATCCAGATTTTGTTTAGCAGCATTTTTTTTCAAATCGAAAAGAAATGGAAAAGCTTGTCCCAAAAACTTGCTTGTGCGTTATTGCCTTACTGTTTCTGGCAATTAATGTTAAGGCTCAGGAAGACTATGCTCTAATTAGAAAAAATTTCAACGTCCTAGCAAGTAATTTGTATCACGATCTCAATTCTACTCAAGACACTTTGGTCTTGCAATGTCCAGAATTAATTCGACGCGTTTATACTATAGGCGATAGTGCTGGATTGATAGATTATCAAGTGGATAAAAATGAGTTCAATGTACCATTGAACAAGCTTGAAAAAGGACGTCATGTATTTGTAGTAGATCGCGCTCGTCATAAAATAGTATTCCAAATAGAAATTTTGCAAACCAGGCGCATAACCGCACATACCGAGCTTACCAATATGTCTATAGTTGCTGTTGAGCCTGCTAAATTGACTTACGAACCTGAGCCAGATCTGGTTGTTAGCATCGATACGAAAGAACCTATTCTTAAACCTTATAATATTACCGAAAAAAATAGAGGAAATATACAAGCTAGAGAAGAGGCTATGCGTTTAATTAAAGAAAAAAGAGAAAAAGAGTTGATCGAAATTGAGCGCAAGCAAAGAGATCATAGGTATGAAGGTAATTCTATGAAAACACGAGAGGATGCCATTCGACTTATTAAGGAAAGAAGACAAAAAGAATTAGCCGAAGTACAACGCAAACAGCGCGCGTTTAGGTATGAAGGAAGTAAAGTACAATCTAGGGAAGAAGCTGTACGCAGAGCTAGAGAAAAACGCCAGAAAGAACTTGTTGAAGTTGAACGTAAACGAAAAGCTTACCGTAAAAATCAGGAGTAGGTTTTCAACAGGTTATTAACAATTTACTGTAGTTCTCCCGATTTTATTGCATTTCACAGAACTTATATAGTTTATTTGTACGAATCTACTTAGTTTTAGATCGAGGGATAAATATACTGTTGGATACATTAAGAACGTTAACTTAATAACCAACAACTTGAAAAAACTACAAGTATATTTATTCTTGTGTGGGACACTTATTTTCTCTTTTGTAAACGCACAACAACCTTTTGCTACTTTAAAAAAGAATGTCAACTCTCGAGCCAGTAGTCTAATTCATAAGCTTAATGAAAGTAAGGATACGCTGCTTTTGAAAAGTGACAAAAAAATTAGTGTTGTCTATTCCATTAATAGAAAGTATAAACGTGAAGTAGACGAACACATTTTTGCTTATGAATATAAGCTACCACTAAATCGATTATCTAAAGGAAAACATGTTATGGTAGTGAGTCAGAACCGTATGAAAATTGTGTTTGTAATTTGGATAAATCAAGATCCAAGTAAAACCATTTTTAATAAAGATGCATTAATAACATCGCGACAAAAAGACTAGTCGTACATTAAGTACTTAGAACGTACTTGCTTGAATTGTTCGAGTTCATTGGCCCACGATTGTTTAATCTCAGTAGCTTTTAAACCGCTCTCTATCTGTTGTTTCAAAGTCTCCGTTCCAGCTAATTTTGTAAAGAAACTAATGAAAAATTCATTCTTATCGGCCGTGTTGTTATAGGCTTCAATTAACCATTCTAAATTAATAGCGTCCAATTTTTCTTGTCTTCTTAAATCAAGTCCAACGCAGGCTTTGTTTTTATGTTTAGGATATTTTGCACCAGCATTAGGTTGTGGTGTGAATTCAAAATCAAATCGATTTTGATCCAAAAACGGACTACCAAAAATTTGAAACTGCATGTTGGTTCCGCGTCCAGCACTCACATTTGTCCCTTCAAAAAAGCAAAGACTAGGATAAAGATTTATGGCTTGGTCATTAGGTAAATTAGGCGAAGGTTTAATAGGAAGACTATAGGCAAGATTATGTTTATAGTTACTCATTTCTATAATCTTAATATCGCATTGAATGCCATTAAGCAACCAGGCTTCACCATTAATCATTTTTGCATATTCGCCTATTGTCATACCATGAACTACAGGAATAGGGTGCATTCCAACAAAACTTTGGTGTTCTAATTCTAAAACCGGGCCATCAATGTAATGTCCATTTGGGTTGGGTCTGTCTAATAGTATAAGCGTTTTGTTTTGTTCGGCACAGGCTTCCATCACATAGTGTAGCGAAGAAATATATGTATAGAACCTGGCACCAACATCCTGGATATCAAAGAGAACCACATCGATATCTTGTAACTGTGCTTTAGTAGGTTTTTTGTTTTTACCATATAGTGAAATAATGGGTAAACCAGTTTTTGTATCTATGCCATCTTTTACTATTTCACCTGCATCAGCCTGCCCTCTAAAACCATGCTCTGGGGCGAAGACTTTTTGAATGTCAACATCGTGTTTTAATAATGAATCTACTAAATGCGTATAACCCTTCGCATGGAAAATTACTGAAGTTTGATTGGCAACAATACCTATGCGTTTGCCGTTCAATAACGGAAGATACGATGCTGTTCTATTAGCGCCTACTAATATGGATGAATCAGACTTGGTGTATGCCGTATCATCATTGGATGTAGCTTCTAGTTTGTTTTGATTTCCGCATGAAATCAAGATTAAAACAAATAATAAAACTGTATTTTTGAACGAATTTAAAGACATGGTAACGATTTGAAATTCGAGTATTTTATAGCTAAACGCATAATTAGTAGTAAGTCGTATAAAAGTAGTGTATCAGCACCAATAATAAAAATTGGTATTGCGGCTATTGCGATAGGAATTGTAGTTATGATGATCTCAATTGCTACGGGAATCGGACTGCAAAAAAAGATACGCGAAAAAGCTATAGCATTTAATGGCCATGTTACTATTTCTAATTTCGATAGTAATGTGTCTGACGAATCGGTTTCACCAATAGCTACACAACAAGACTTCTATCCAGATTTTAAAGAGGTTGAAGAGGTCAATCATATTCAAGGTGTTGCTTCAAAATTTGGGTTGGTAAGAACAGAATCAAACTTTGAAGGACAAGTTTATAAAGGCGTTGGTACGGATTATAATTGGACATTCATTGAAGAATTCTTGATAGCTGGTAAGTTACCCGAGTATTCAGACAAAATGAGTAACGACGTACTCATTTCGGCCGATCTATCTAATCGTCTAGGGTTAAAAGTTGATGATAATTTTGAAATGCTTTTTGCCAAAGACGATGTCAATAAGTTACCATTCATTAGAAAATTTACAGTTGTTGGCGTTTTTAAATCTGGGTTTCAAGAATTGGATGAAACATTTATGATTGGCGATATAAAGCATGTGCAACGAATTAATAAATGGAAGACTGATGAGGTAGGGCATTTTGAAGTATTCATTAATGATTTTGATAGGTTAGATGAGGTAGGTATCGAGATATATCAAAATACGCCATCTACGCTAAATACAGAAACCGTTGCTCAGAAGTATGCGTCTATATTTGAGTGGATCGCCATTTTTGATAATAATACTTACGGCATAATTGGGATCATGATTTTGGTTGCTGGTATTAATATGATAACGGCCTTGTTGGTGCTCATTCTAGAACGCACTCAAATGATTGGTATTCTAAAAGCCTTAGGTACTAATAACTGGAGTATTAGAAAGGTGTTTTTGTATAATGCGTCTTATTTGGTACTACTCGGCTTATTTTGGGGTAATCTTATTGGTTTAACTTTGATTGCTGTTCAAAAACATTTTGAAGTATTGAAATTTCCAAATCCAGAGCAATATTATGTAGATGTAATACCAGCCTATATGCCTTTTAAATTTGTATTATGGCTTAATATTGGCACCTTTATCGTTTGTATGCTTATGTTGATTATTCCTTCTATTGTAGTCACCAAAATTTCACCAGTAAAAGCTATTCAGTTCGAATAAACCCATTTTTAGCTTTTTCCTTTCCGCTTTTCGCTTATTTTTGCAGCGCAAAAACAACTCATGGAATACGCTGAAAATATATTAGAAACTATAGGCAATACGCCCTTAGTTAAAGTGAATAAACTGGTAGAAGAATTACCATGTTTAGTTTTAGCTAAGTACGAGACGTTTAATCCCGGTAATTCGGTAAAAGATCGTATGGCAGTCAAAATGATTGAAGATGCCGAAGCAGATGGGCGGTTGCAGCCAGGTGGCACAATTGTAGAAGGTACCTCAGGAAATACAGGCATGGGATTGGCCTTGGCAGCAATTGTTAAAGGCTATAAATGCATTTTTGTAACTACCGATAAACAATCTAAAGAAAAGGTTGACGTGCTTAAAGCTGTTGGCGCAGAAGTGATTGTTTGCCCAACAGATGTGGCACCAGATGATCCAAGAAGCTATTACTCAGTATCTAAACGACTTGGCGAAGAAACACCTAACGCATGGTATGTGAATCAATATGATAATTTAAGTAATAGAAGAGCGCATTATGAGAGTACTGGACCAGAAATTTGGAAACAAACCGATGGCAAAGTCACGCATTTTGTGGTTGGTGTAGGTACCGGCGGAACGATTTCTGGTGTAGGAAGATATTTAAAAGAGCAAAATGCACAAGTTAAAGTTTGGGGTGTTGACACCTATGGCAGTGTATTTAAAAAATATCATGAGACTGGTATTTTTGATGAAAAAGAGATCTACCCTTATGTTACAGAAGGAATTGGTGAAGATATTTTACCAGCCAATGTTGACTTCGAAATAATTGATGGGTTTACTAAAGTAACCGATAAAGATGCAGCCGTTTACACGCAGCGTTTGGCAAAAGAGGAAGGCATGTTTTTAGGAAATTCTGCAGGTGCAGCAATAAAAGGTGTACTGCAATTAAAAGAACAGTTCACTAAAGATGATGTTGTAGTTGTACTTTTCCATGACCATGGTAGTCGTTACGTTGGAAAGATGTTTAACGACGAATGGATGAAAAAAATGGGGTATATAGATTGATCGATTCCCTAGGAATCTGCCACTGAAGTTCCTGTTTCTGCAAAGTTCTTAAAATCCATCATGTACTTTTTCGATTGTTTTTTGAATGCGCCAGGCATTAAAAACATCATTGCTTTAAGCATAAATGAAGAGGCATTAAATTCACTTTTACTAATCCATTTCGTTTGCCCTTCATTAGTTTCTTCAAAAAAGTTTTCTTGAAGGTTATGCATGCCTTTGGCATCGTAAGTCGCATGAAACTCGGCAGGAAATTGCCGCTTAAGGATTGTTTCTACCAATTCCATTTCACGTTTTCCAAATTTGTAATTCAATTTCATTTTGGCGCCAACCTCACCAGGTGTTCCAGAGATGTGTTCAACACTTGTTAAACCGCGTTGCCAGTGTTTTATATTGTCAATATTATCAAGTTTATTAATCACTTCCGCTCTTGGGAGATCTATTAAAACTTCGGTGGTGTATTTCATTTTAGTTGCGTTTAGGAATTGAATAATTAAAGATAACAAAAAACACGTTTTTTAGGTGTACTATTTCTATGTACAGTTCGTTTATCACTATAACTTGTATTCTCTCTCAAGTTTAGTATTTTTGCTGCTATTACAAACCTAAGCTGTTATGCGAAAGATGAAAACGACTTACTTAGTTTTAATTTACACCTTAATTGGAATGTTCTGCTATGCTCAAAATGAAGCAGATGAAGTTTTATTTACGGTTGATAATGAACCAATTATGGCTTCAGAATTTATAAGGGTCTATAGTAAAAATTTAGATTTAGTAAAAGACGAAAAACAAAAAGATATAGACCAGTATCTCAACCTTTTTGTTAATTATAAGCTCAAAATTAAAGAAGCTCACGCATTAGGGTTTCATGAAAAACCCAAATATGTAAGAGAATTTAATAGTTACAAAAAACAACTTGCTAAAAATTACATGACCGATCATGAAGTTACTGAAGCATTGGTAAAAGAAGCTTATGATAGAGTATCATCCGATGTAAATGTGAGTCATGTTCTAATAAGATTGCCAGAGTTTGCACGTGATACGGCTGCAGTTTACAAAAGAATGCTAAAGTTAAGGGATCGACTTCAATCGGAAGATTTTGAAACCCTAAAAGCCGACATTCACGACGGTCAGCAAGTGATAGCTGAAGATTTAGGATATTTTTCAGGATTCAAAATGGTGTATGCCTTTGAAACAGAAGCCTACAATACACCTGTTGGAGAAGTATCTAAGCCTTTTAGAACCAGATTTGGATATCATGTTTTAAAAGTATTTGACAAACGTGAGTCTAGAGGTGAAGTAACAGTTGGTCACATAATGGTTAGACGCCAACAAAAAGATAGTTTAATTAATGCTGAGCAGCGCATTCAGGAAATTTATAAAATGATAAAATCTCCTGAAGATTTTGAGTCATTGGCCAAACAATTTTCCGAAGATCCCAGTTCGGCTAAAAACGGTGGACGCTTGCCTTCTTTTAAGAGTGGTCAATTAAGTTCTACAGAATTTGAAAATGTCGCATTTGACATGGTCAATGAAAATGAAATAACAAAACCGTTTAAAACCGAACACGGTTGGCATATCGTTAAACTCTATGAAAAAAAATCAGTTGGAACTTATGAGCAGCTGAAACCTGAACTTACTCAAAAAGTAAAACGCGATTCCCGATCAAAAGTAATTTCCGATGTATTTATAGCTAAGTTGAAGGCACGGTATGACATAAGCGAGACGGTAGACGTATCTTATTTTGTGTCTATTTTAAACGACAATTACTTCGAAAGAACTTGGGAAATACCGGCCGATCTTCCAAAAGAGAGATTATTTATACAAATTGGTGATCAGAATTATACATACAATCAGTTTGCTGAATATTTAAAAAATGGCCAGCGAAAAATCAGGGAAAAACTAGAATTTGAAACGATTGTAAATCAGCAAGCAAAGAGTTTTATCGATGCCAAAATACTTCAATATCATGAAGCCAATTTAGAGCAGGTAAGTGAAGATTATGCCAACGTAATAGCAGAGTATCGTGACGGCTTATTATTATTTGATTTGATGGAAGACAAAATATGGAATGCTGTAAAGGAAGATACCACTGCGCTTATGGCGTATTATGAAAAGAATAAGATGAAGTATCAATGGCCAGAACGCATTGACGCAATTATTGTGTCAGGAGCTAATAAAGAGCACATATTGGCTGCCGAAAAAGCCTTACAAAAAGGCGCTGATGCAGATGTGTTAAAAACACAATTAAATACAGAGGATAGTCAAAATATAATTGTGACTTCTGGAAAATTCGGGAAAGATCATCAAGTTATTCCAGATAATTTTAATTTCAAAAATGGTATTACACCAGTCTATAGCCATAATAATGCGTTTCATGTTGCCAAGGTTAATGAGGTCTTACCGGCAAGTCAGAAATCATTTGAAGATTCTAAAGGTAATGTCATTAGTGATTATCAATTAGAATATGAGGCCAAATGGATAGAATCATTAAGAGCAAAATATACCATAAAAGTAAACAATGACGTTCTTGAAAACATTAAAAACCAAATGTCTAATTAGTGACTAAAACACATTTTTTTCTTTTTGCAACACTTTCATTTTTGTTGTCTTCTTGTAATATTTTTGTTAAAGAAGAAGATGGAATTCCTGTTGCACGCGTAAAAAATGAAACACTTTATTTAAGCGATATTCAAAACGTAGTACCTAGTAATCTCAGTTCTGAAGATAGTACTGTAATGGTTACTAATTTTATCAATCAATGGGCCACAGAACAACTACTTATCGATCAGGCACAAATAAATTTAGCTGAAAATAAGCAAGATGATTTTGATAAATTGGTTGAAGAGTACAAAATCGATTTGTATATAAATGCCTATATAGAAGCTTTGGTTAAACAAGGTATAGACACTATAGTGATGCCATCAGAAGCCAAAGCAACATACGAAAGAAACATAGAATCTTTCAAGTTAAATGAAGAGCTTATTAAATTTAGATATATAAATATTACTGAAAATGCCATTGATTTAAACGATATTCAAAACCGATTTAGGCGTTTTAATAAAGAAGATCAAATGGTGTTAGATTCTATTTCGGTGCAGTTTTTGTCGTATTCATTAAATGATTCAATTTGGATCAAAGTAAATCAGGTTATTGACAAAATTCCAGTCTTAAATGAAGGCAATAAAGAACAACTGTTAAAAAAAACTAATTTTATACAACTCAAAGATTCATTAGGACTATATTTGATGCAGATTAATGATGTTTTACTCCGCAATGAAACAGCACCTTTAGAATATGTTTTACCAACAGTAAAACAAATCGTACTTAATAAAAGAAAACTAGAGTTTAAAAAGCAATTAGAAAAGGATATTACCAAAGATGCAATTAAGAACAATACATTTGAAATATATGCGCAAGAAGAATAGTTTGTTGCTTATGTTAGCGTTACTATGTTTTGGCGCAATCCCTGCTCAGGAAATTATTGAAGAGCAAGAAGAAGCCCAAAAAGAAGAGCAACAAGTACCAATTAAAACGGGTCGAGTAAAAGTTGATGGTGTCGCAGCTGTAGTAGGCGACTATGTCGTACTAGATTCAGATATTAACAAGCAATATGTTCTTCTTCAAGCTAGTGGTGTAAGTATAGACGATATTACGCCTTGTCAACTTTTCGGAAAACTTTTAGAAGATAAATTACTAATGCACCACGCAGTACAAGATAGTATTGAGGTGAATGATGCACAAATTAGAGGCCAAATTGATCAACAAATCTATGCCTTTATGCAGCAAAAAGGAGATATTAATGAGCTGCTGGAGTTCTACGGCAAGGAGTCTGAACAAGAATTACGTGATGAAATGTACCAGATCAATAAAGATCAAGCCATGGCGTCAATGATGCAGCAAAAGGTAGTAGAAGATATAGAAGTTACACCAGAGGAAGTTCGTCAGTTTTTCAATAGTATTCCTAAAGACGAATTACCAATTTTTGGCACCGAATTGAAGGTGGCTCAGATTGTTGTTATTCCAGAAACCTCAGATGAAGAGAAGCAAAAAGTAATAGATCAGTTAAACGCATTTCGTTCAGATGTATTAGATAATGGTGCTAGTTTTACTACTAAGGCCGTGTTGTATTCTGAAGATACAGGCTCAAAAAGTCAAGGTGGGAAGTATACATTAAATCGTGCGAGACCTTTAATGGTTAAGGAATTTCGTGACGTTGCATTTTCGCTACAAGAAGGTGAGATTTCAGAACCTTTTGAAACAGAGTTTGGTTTTCATATTATTTATTTGGAAAAGGTAAGAGGGCAGGAGTACGACATTCGCCATATTTTACTCCGACCTAAAGTAACCCGCGAAGCGGTAAATGAAGCACGCGAAAAATTAGATAAAGCCAGGACGAGTATTGTAGCTGGTGAAATAACCTTTGCAGATGCTGCAAAAGAAATAAGTGATGAAGAAGAAACTAAATTTGAAGGCGGTTTACTAAGAAATCCACAGACTCAGGATTATAGTTTTGAACTTACAAAAATGGACCCAGAAATTTATGCTCAAATTCAAAATTTAGAAGAAGGAGAATTGAGTTTTGTTTTAGAAGATCAAGACCGGACAAATCCCATTAAGTATAAAATCTTAACGGTATTCGATCGCGAAAATGAGCATAAGGCCGATTTTGCCAAAGATTATCTTAAGATTAAGGCATTGGCTGTTCAAGAAAAACAAGTTAAGGCCATTGCCAAATGGCAGCGTGAAAAAATAAAAGAAACTTACATTAAAGTTAATGGTGAACATCGCGATTGTGAGTTTAATAGTAACTGGTTAAAAAAGCAGTAGTCTATGTCTGATGTTGCAGCCATCGAGCAATTTGTTTCGAAATTCAAAAGTCTTAAGAGTGAGATTGCCAAAATTATTGTTGGCCAAGATGAGGTCGTTGAACAGGTTCTAATTAGTATTTTTTCTGGTGGACATTCACTTCTAATTGGTGTACCAGGTTTAGCTAAAACATTAATGGTTAATACCATTGCCCAAGCACTTGGCTTGGATTTTAAACGTATTCAATTTACACCAGATTTGATGCCTAGTGATATCCTAGGAAGTGAAATTTTAGATGAGAATAGGCAATTCAAATTTATTAAGGGTCCTGTTTTTGCCAATATTATTTTGGCTGACGAAATAAACCGAACACCTCCCAAAACTCAGGCAGCCCTTCTGGAAGCAATGCAAGAGCGTGCAGTAACCATTGCAGGACATCACTATAAATTAGATTTACCTTATTTTGTTCTAGCAACACAAAACCCCATAGAACAAGAAGGTACCTATCCATTACCCGAAGCACAGTTGGATAGATTTATGTTCGCAATTAAGTTAGATTACCCTAGCTACGAAGAAGAAGTTGAAGTGGTGAAAACAACCACGACCGATAAACAGGTGCAGATCAACTCACTCTTTACTGCCGAAGAAATCTTAAACTATCAGCAGGTTATTAGACGAATTCCTGTACCAGATAATGTGATTGAATATGCCGTAGATATGGTGGCCAAAACCAGACCCGAAAGTAGTTCGGCAACAGATCTTGTGAAACAATATGTAGATTGGGGAGCAGGGCCAAGAGCATCACAAAATTTAATCTTAGCGGCTAAGACGCATGCGGCTATAGTTGGCAAGTTTTCACCTGATATTGAAAATGTACAAACCGTAGCCAATCCCATACTTCGTCATAGAATTATAAAAAACTACAAAGCTGATGCTGAAGGAATATCTGATGAGCAAGTAATTAAGAGCTTATTTTAACCATAAGCCTGATTGTTAAATTCTTATTCTTTTTTCAAATTAATTGTGTATTATTAAATATAATGTACAAAAAATTGGTATTCTTTAAATAAAATACAACAAAAACTCAATTTTAATAGATATTTTTTAATATATCCTAAATTTTGTATTTTTGGCAGACTTTAATTAAGTAAACTAATCACATTATGGCATTCGATATTGATATGATAAAATCGGTCTACTCTAGAATGGCCGACCGCGTTAATAAGGCAAGAGAAATTGTAGGTAAACCATTAACGCTTTCTGAGAAAATACTTTATAATCATCTTTGGGATGGCACACCTTCTAATGCGTTTACAAGAGGTAAAGATTATGTGGATTTTGCACCAGATCGTGTAGCTCTTCAAGATGCCACAGCTCAAATGGCCTTATTACAATTTATGCAAGCAGGTAAGAAAAAAGTAGCCGTACCAACTACAGTTCATTGCGACCACTTAATACAAGCTAAATCGGGTGCGTCTATTGATTTGCAGCATGCACTTAATACGAGTAATGAAGTTTTCAATTTCTTGGAATCTGTATCCAACAAATACGGCATAGGATTTTGGAAACCTGGCGCAGGTATAATTCATCAAGTAGTATTAGAAAATTATGCGTTTCCTGGAGGCATGATGATAGGAACCGATTCTCACACAGTTAATGCTGGTGGATTGGGTATGGTGGCCATAGGTGTTGGAGGTGCTGATGCTGTTGATGTCATGGCCGGAATGGCATGGGAATTGAAATTCCCAAAACTCATTGGTGTTAGGTTAACTGGAAAATTATCGGGTTGGACGGCACCTAAAGATGTAATTCTTAAAGTGGCCGAAATACTAACTGTTAAAGGCGGAACGGGTGCTATTGTAGAATATTTTGGTCCAGGCGCCATAGCGATGTCTTGTACAGGTAAGGGTACCATTTGTAATATGGGTGCCGAAATTGGTGCTACAACCTCAACCTTTGGTTATGATGATTCTATGGAACGCTATTTAAGAGCCACGGATAGAAGTGATATAGCAGACGCAGCCGAAATGGTAAAAGAACATCTCACCGCAGATCCTGAAGTTTATGCTAGTCCAGAGGACTATTTTGACCAAGTCATTGATATTAATCTTTCAGAATTACAGCCACTTCTTAATGGCCCTTTTACACCTGACTTATCTACATCGGTAGGTAAAGACATGACTGAAAAAGCAACGACTAATAATTGGCCAATTAAAGTAGAATGGGGATTAATAGGATCTTGTACAAATTCGTCTTATGAAGATTTGTCGAGAGCCGCTTCAATCGCACAACAAGCCTTGGATAAAAAGTTAAAAACGAAGGCCGAGTTTGGTATTAACCCAGGTTCTGAACAAGTAAGATATACGGCAGCACGCGATGGTATCCTACAAGTCTTTGAAGATTTAGATGCGACAATATTCACTAATGCTTGCGGGCCGTGTATAGGGCAATGGGCAAGATATAGCGACCCACAAAATGCCCCTAAAAACAGTATCGTACATTCATTTAATAGAAATTTTGCTAAACGTGCTGATGGCAATCCAAATACACATGCATTTGTGGCATCTCCAGAAATAACAGCTGCCATAGCAATTGCTGGCCGATTAGATTTCAACCCATTAAAAGATGCGCTAATTAATGAAGATGGTGAGGAAGTCATGTTAGACGAACCCACAGGATGGGAATTACCACCAAAAGGATTTGAAGTGAAAGACAATGGGTATTTAGAACCAGTAGAAGATGGTAGTGGTGTAGAAGTTTCTGTAGCATCAGATTCTGAGCGTTTAGAATTGCTTGAACCATTTGTACCTATAGGAAATTCAGTTCTAGGTGCGAAATTGTTAATTAAGGCATTTGGTAAATGTACAACAGATCATATCTCAATGGCTGGTCCATGGTTACGCTATCGAGGTCATTTAGATAATATTTCTAATAATACCTTAATAGGCGCTGTGAATGCCTTTAACAAACAAACCAATTTTGTAAAAAATCAAATAACGGGTGAATATGGTGGTGTGCCAGATACACAACGTGCATATAAAGCAGCAGGTATACCTTCAATTGTTGTAGGCGATCATAACTATGGTGAAGGATCGTCAAGAGAACATGCTGCAATGCAACCTAGACATTTAGGTGTAGTTGCCGTTTTGGTGAAATCGTTTGCACGAATTCATGAAACGAATCTTAAAAAGCAAGGTATGTTAGCATTAACCTTTGTTAATGAAAGCGACTACGATCTCATTCAAGAAGATGACGCCTTTAACTTTTTAGATTTAGATCAATTTTCTGCAGGGCAACCCTTAACTATAGAGGTGGTTCATGCTGATGGTAG
>CAJHYL010000048.1_pt1 | contig 13776 bp, 15 predicted proteins | sample 9198761 | NCBI WGS metagenome assembly CAJHYL01 (sample SAMEA7708360, study PRJEB35096) | sediment metagenome | biome: marine neritic benthic zone biome [ENVO:01000025]; feature: sediment [ENVO:00002007]; material: shallow marine sediment [ENVO:03000034] sea grass bed [ENVO_01000059] ...
AGTATGGCTGCGCTGGTTAATCCTGCCAACAATCCTAGCCAGATACCGAAACTACCCAATGCACTTTCTCTACCCAAAAAATAGCTCACCGGAAATCCAATCATCCAATATGAAACAAACGTAATTAAGGTAGGGATTTTTACATCTTGGAGCCCTCTTAACGCACCAAGTACAATCACTTGTAAACTATCACTCAATTGAAATATAGCTGCTGCAATTAATAATTGAGCTGCTATTCCGATGACTTCTGTACTATCGGCAATATTAGCAACGTCATCGAAATCTACATAGATTTTAGGTAAATGTTTATGTAAGACTAAAAAGACTACAGCAAAAATGCCAGCCAAACACAATCCAAGTAAAAATATAGATCGTGCAATGCGCCGTAGTTCGACATAATTTTTAAGTCCTTTTTGATTTCCTACTCTAACCATTGCAGCAACACTTAGGCCCATAGCAATCATAAAGGTCATAGACGATAAGTTAAGCGCTATTTGATTAGCGGCTTGTGCATTTTTACCAAGTATACCGCTCAACCAAATTGCCGCAGTAAAAATGGCCACTTCAAAAAACATTTGTAAGGCACTAGGAAATCCTAAATTCAGAATTTTTTTAAGCATCCTGTTCTCTAAAACAAACAACTTTATTTGGGTGACATACGGTTTTGACTTTTCTATTTTCTTCAATAGATACCACAGGAAGAATAACATTATAAATCGTGATGCCAAGGTACCAATGGCAGCACCTACAATACCTAGTTGTGGAAACCCCAATTTACCAAATATGAGTATGTAATTTATAATGACATTAATTACGTTTGCCAATATAGTAGCATACATAGGATATTTAGTCATTGATAACCCATCACTAAATTGTTTAAATCCTTGAAATACGATTAATGGAATTAGTGAAAACGCTACCAAATCAAGATACGGTTTAGCTAATTCAACAACCTCTTCAGGTTGTTTCATCAAATACATTAAAGGTTTAGATAATACAATTAAGACAAACAAAAGAACACTTAAAACAGTGCATAAAAATAGACCGTGTTTGAATGAAGATTTTCCTCTTCTAAAATTACCTTCAGAATCTGCTTCTGCGATTAAAGGCGTTATAGCAGTTGAGAAACCAATGCCTAGAGACATGGCAATAAATATAAAACTATTTCCCAGAGAGACGGCGGCCAATTCTGCAGATCCCAGCTGACCAACCATTATATTATCAACCAGACTCACAAAGGTATGGCCCAGCATACCCAACATCACAGGAGATGCTAGTTTAAGATTGTATTTAAACTCTTTGGTATAGTTAGCCAGCATTAATAAAAATTAAGTTTACAAAGGTAAACTTTGAACTTTTAAATATGACTTACATCGAAAATTGTTAATAAAAATTCCTTAACGCCTTTACTATTAGCTTTTTAATATTTAAATTTACCTCAGTTAACAATAAGGAAGCAGTTCTTTTACTGTTTCGGATTAAGAAACTTTTAGCTATTATATTTTAGAGGGATTTAAAATTATACTTAACAAAGTTTCAAACAAAAAGGGAACTTTCGTTCCCTTTTATTCTTTTTGTTCAGTTGGTTCTTCTAGCAATTCCAGAAGCTTATTTTTTTGAAGTATGTTATACCATTGAATCACTTTTTTTATATCACTGGCATATACGCGATCTTCATCATAATTTGGAAGCACATCAAAAAAGTATTCTTCTAATTTATCTTTACCATCTTTATGTTTTACACTGGTTGGTTCACCATTTTCTTTTTCTCTTATTTTTAATAAAACATCATTCAATGGTACCTCCTCTTCTAGAGTATAAATTGCGATTTCACTCAATACACTCACATTATTTCTTAAATTCACTGAAATTCGTTTACCATCAATAAGAGATTCTGCCAAAAAACCTGTTCTGGTTTGGGTTAGTAATTTATATAATCCCGGTTTCTCAGAAATAGCTAATATTTTTTCTAAACTCATGATAAGGGTTATTTTCTTTGTTTTTTTAATTGCGGAAAACGCATTTTGTAATCCACCTCAACGTTTCCTTTACTAATATTAAGGAGCTTGCTTTTAATTAATCGTTTTTTAAAACTTGATAGTTTGTCTGTAAATAAAATCCCTTCAATATGATCATACTCGTGTTGTATCACTCTGGCAATTAATCCTTTGAAGGTCTTTTTATGTTTTTTAAAATTTTCGTCTTGATAGCTTATTGTTATTTGCGGCTTTCTAAAAACGTCTTCTCTAACATTGGGTATGCTCAAGCAACCTTCATTAAAAACCCACTCATCGCCTTCTTCAGTTTCAATTTGAGCGTTTATAAACGTTTGTTTAAAGTCTTTTAATTGATTTTTTTGCTCGTCATCAAGTGTTTCATCTTCTGCAAAAGGTGACGTATCTACTAAAAAAAGTCGAATAGGTAACCCTATTTGAGGAGCAGCCAAACCTACGCCAAGTGCATTATACATAGTTTCGTACATATTGGCTATGATCGACTCCAGATCTGGATAGTCTTCGGTAATGGTTTTCGCCTTCTTTTTTAAAACTGGATTACCATATGCCACTATTGGTAAAATCATACTCTAATTTTAAGGCTACAAAAATACATCGTTAATTTCAATTTATGAAGCTTGGTTACTTAGTTTTGGATTGCTCTTGGCGATATAAATAATCTTGTAATATAATGGTGGCACTAATCTCATCTATTAGCGCCTTATTACGACGTTGCTTTTTCGTAAGTCCGCTATCAATCATAGTTTGAAACGCCATTTTTGAAGTAAATCGTTCGTCTTGACGGACAATTTTTATATCTGGTAAGAATTTAATTAATTTATCAAGAAACTGCTGAATGGATTTTTCGGACTCTGAATCTTGATTATTCATTTGCTTTGGATGGCCAACAACTAAACAATCTACTTCATTTTCGGAATAATACGTTGTTAAAAATTTAATTAAATTTTTAGTATCTACTGTTGTAAGTCCTGAGGCTATTAACTGCAAGTCATCAGTTACAGCAATACCTGTTCTTACAGTACCAAAATCTATAGCAATTAGTCTTCCCATGGAGGCAAAAATACAATGATAATAATCAAAAAAGAAACTCCCTTAACAATTTAAGGGAGTTCAGGGAGATCGGAAGATATTAATTTCTATAACCAACCAAAAAAATTAAATACTAACCAATCAAATAAATATCAATCAATCTAAGGTTAATGCTATGTGCATCTATTATTAAGACACAAGGTTTATGGCAAGGTCACTTTTTTATTAAAAAAAAATTCTGGTTGCCATTAATACTACTATTTTTGCAAAGTATTAGACATACTTTATGGAAGCGCTTAAACATGTTATTGAACAGGCCTGGGAAGAAAGGCATCTACTTAAAGAATTAAGTACTCAAAATGCTATTAGAGAAGTCATTAATTTATTAGATACTGGCAAATTACGTGTCGCAGAACCTATTAGAGATGGCTGGCAGGTGAATGAATGGGTAAAGAAAGCTGTTGTGCTCTACTTTCCAATTCAAAAGATGGTAACCATAGAAGCAGGACCGCTAGAATTTCATGATAAAATCCCACTTAAAAAAAATTATGCCGAAAAAGGTATTCGTGTTGTACCACACGCGATAGCGCGCCATGGATCTTATGTTTCTAGTGGAGTAATTATGATGCCAAGCTATGTGAATATTGGTGCTTATGTAGACGAGGGCACAATGGTTGATACATGGGCAACTGTAGGAAGCTGTGCTCAAATAGGGAAAAATGTACATCTTTCTGGTGGTGTTGGAATTGGTGGTGTTTTAGAGCCTTTGCAAGCTGCTCCTGTTATTATAGAAGACAATGCATTTATTGGCTCTCGCTGTATTGTTGTAGAAGGTGTTCGTGTTGAAAAAGAAGCTGTGCTTGGCGCTAATGTGGTGCTTACGGCTTCGACTAAAATTATTGATGTTACTGGAGCACTACCTATTGAATCTAAAGGATTGGTACCTGCAAGATCTGTTGTTATTCCGGGAAGTTACACGAAGTCATTTCCTGCCGGAGATTACAACGTGCCATGCGCACTTATTATTGGTAAACGAAAGGAAAGTACGAATAAAAAAACCTCGTTGAATGATGCCTTACGAGAGTATGACGTCGCTGTATAGTAAGTGAAGCTAAAAGAACTACCAATATCATTTTATCATAGCCTTAAATTGGTTAACAGATCTGCTGGTGCGTTCAAAGAAGATTCAAAGGAACGTCTTCCAGTTATTGTTTCATTAACTACTATTCCTTCTCGTATAGGAACACTTCATATCACAATACGTAGTTTATTGAATCAAAATGTTCTTCCTAAGAAAATCGTATTATGGTTAAACCACAGTTACAAAAACAAGGTTCCACGAAAGCTTAAAGCGCTCGAAAGTTCTACTTTTGAAATTAGATTTTCGCCACATACTTTCTCGCATCGAAAATTGATGCATAGTCTGGAAACGTTTCCAGATGATATCATTATTACATGTGATGATGATCTCATTTATCATCCCGATAGTCTTAAGCTACTATATGAAGAACACCTTAGGCGTCCTCATGTGATTATTGGAAATCGATGCCGCTGCATTTCTTATGATGATCACAAAAATCCACTACCCTACCTTCAATGGCCATTTTTTGAAGAATACATGTCGCACAATCCCAAATTGTTAATGCCTGTAGGTGCGTTTTTAGTCCTCTATCCACCACATGCGCTAGATAAGAGATTTAACGATGTTGAGCTTATTCAAAAGATTTCACCAAAAAGTGATGATTTGTGGTTTAAAACTATGGCCTTATTAAAAGGTACAATAAGTGTTCAAACAGATACAATTAAACCTGATCCAATACCCATAATAGGTACTCAAAAAGTATCTCTAAAAAGTGTGAATAATAAGTTGGACTACAAGCGACTGCAGTGGGAACAGATTACAGCTCATTTCGGTCTGGAGTTTTGATCTTTTTTATTCCAAAGGCAGTCCAATCTTTATTCTCTTGCTTGGTTGCGGCTCTTATAGCCAGGTTTTTATCGATTGATTCTTTTGTTTTATAGCCTCTCGGGTGGTCTAGATGAAGGCAAATAGCACTATAACGTATTTGTTTGGACTTCATGCCATAATTAAACAGGCGCTCTCCTAGTTCTCTGTCTTGGCCGCCATATTGCATACGCTCATCAAACCCATTTACGGCCAGTATATCTTTTTTCCAGCCAGAAGCATTATGTCCGTTCCAGCTTGCATTAGTAGGTGTAACAGCATTTAAAAATTTTGATTTAAGGCCTTTAGCAGTAAGTTTATTATTCTTAAAAGATGATTTAAGGCCATTGATTTTTAACCAATTTAAATCAAAGCACCGTTGTTCCAATATGTCTTCTTTGGATATGAGCTCAGAAATAGACATTGGCAACATAAAATATCCACCCGATAAAAAATATCCTTGCTCTCTTTTATTTATATGTACCTCAATAAAATCTTTTCGTGCTAAGCAATCGCCATCAGTCATTAGAATGTAATTGGAATTGCATGCCAAAATAGCTTTATTTAAAATTTGAGATTTTTGAAAGCCATTGTCTTCATGCCACACATGTACGATGGGAAATCCTACCTTCCTCTGCATGGCTTCAATAAGGTTTTTAGTAGGTGGTTTTGAACCATCATCGGCAATAACAACCTCAAAATCTCTAAAAGATTGCGCCTCATAACTCCACAGCACTTTTTCAAGCCAAGATTCAGAATTATACGTACTAATTATTACAGAAATTTGAGGAGTTGACATATCATGATTTGAATTGAGGTAAAAATAACTATTTTTAGCAACACTAAATTGCCTATGACAAAGCTCATTGCTATTATTCCAACTGGAAACGAAATTCATAATATTGAAGCGGTAATAGCATTCGTCAATTTAGCTGATGACGTTTTAGTAATTGACAGTAAAAGTAATGACGGCACATATGGGAAAGCAGTTGCACTGGCTCATAAGAAGAATGATGATAAAAAACCCTCGTTGAATGATGCCTTATGCGAGTATAACCTCGCTGTTTAAATGAAAATATTAGTAATTCAACAAAAAATGATTGGTGATGTGCTAACGAGTAGCATTCTTTTTGAGGCGCTAAAAACTAAATTTCCCAACTCAAAACTGTATTATCTAATTAACTCGTATACTTTTCCTGTAGTAGAGCATAATCCATTTATAGACAGCTTCATTTTTTATACGCCCGAAATGGAAAAAAGTAGGCAAAAGTTATTCGCGCTTGCTAAAAGGGTTAGAAATGAAGAATTTGATGTTGTGATTGATGTGTATTCAAAAACTTCAAGTAATGTTATTACATTCTTTTCTAAAGCTTCGAAAAAAATATCAGAAAAAAAATGGTACAGCAAATGGATTTATACGCATACATTTGAAAGACTTGCTATACCAAGTACAAATGCTGGCTTAGCGATAGAAAATAGAATGCAATTGTTAAAGGCAATGGATATTTCCAACGCCATTTATAAGCCTAAAATATATCTAACAAAAAAAGAAAAGCAACAAGCGGAACGAAGCTTAATAGCGCATAAAATTGACCCTTCAAAACCATTGTTTATGATAAGTGTATTAGGCAGTGAAGAAGAAAAAACATATCCACCTGATTATATGGCCATCGTAATTGATCAAATTGTTAGTCACACCAATGCTACAATTCTATTTAACTACATCCCTAACCAAGAAAATGAAGCTAAAAAAGTATTCAATTATTGCTCGGCAGCAACCCAAAAAAACATTTGCTTTTCCCTATTTGGTAAGAGTTTGAGAGAATTTATGGCACTTACATCGCACTGTAATGCACTTATAGGTAATGAAGGTGGTGCGGTACATATGGCCAAGGCACTCGAGGTGCCTACATTTACAATTTTTTCGCCTTGGATCGATAAAAATGCTTGGTTGATGTTTGATGATGAACAAAAGCATGTTTCTGTTCATCTAAACGATTATTGCGCAGAGCCTTATAAAGATGTCACTCAGGTAAAGCATTTAAAAAAAGAAGCATTAAATCTATTTAAGACGTTCAAACCTAATTTGTTCGAGTCGAAGTTGACTTCTTTTTTAAATCAATTCTAACTTAGTCATTCCTTAATTTGAATTGAGGCAAAAATAACTATTTTTAGCAACAAGAAATTACCTATGACAAAGCTCACTGCTATTATTCCTACTGGAAACGAAATTCACAATATTGAAGAGGTCATAGCATCTGTCAAATTTGCTGATGAAGTTTTAGTAGTTGACAGTTATAGTAGTGACGGCACATATAAGAAAGCAGTTGCACTCGCAGATAAGGTGGTAAGGCGAGAATATGAAAATTCTGCTTCACAAAAAAACTGGATAATCCCACAGGCCAAATACGAATGGATATTATTGGTTGATGCAGATGAACGCGTAACACCAGAATTACAAAACGAAATTCAGAATTTACTCAAAAAAGAAGCCATTGAAGAAGTGGCGTTTTGGATAGGAAGGAACAATCACTTTATGGGTCAAAGGGTAAAATATAGTGGTTGGCGTAATGATAGTGTTATACGGCTATTCAAACGAGATCATTGTCGTTATGAAGAAAAATACGTACATGCCGAAATTATTGCAGATGGAAAAACTGGTAAACTCAAAAACAAACTATTTCACAATACCTATACATCCTTAGACAAGTATATTGAAAAAATGAACCGTTATGCTTCCTGGCAAGCAAAGGATTATGATAAAAAAACTGGTACGTTAACGCCATACCATTTTATAATTAAACCTTTTTGGGGATTTTTTAAACATTATGTATTGCAGAGTGGGTTTAGAGATGGTGTAGTTGGTTTAACTATTGGCTTTATTCAATCTTATGTGATTTTTATGCGATACGTCAAATTATGGTTACTACGCAAGGGAAGATTGTAGTTTTATTTCCAAAACTTAAGCTTCTTTTTTAATCGTTTTTTTCTATGAAATTTCTCTTGAAATTGTTGTGTTGAACGCCACATTATAGGAAAAATAGTATCAAAAGGTTCACCTGATGATTTAGCATATTCGTCGCTCATAATTTTTACCATAGATTCATGAATGGTCAAGCGTTGAAAATTTTTGATTCGTTCTTCAAAAGACAATGGTTTAAATACCATTCTATTTAAATCTACTAAACTAAAAGTATAGTCTTTACCAGGTTTTGTTATCAGTGTATTACCAGGAGAATGATCTAAAAATAAAATATTGTTCTTATGAAGCTTATAGGTAAATCTAGTAAACGCTCTCAATATGTTTTCATGATCTGGATAATCTAAATTATGAATTAGTTCACGATAGGTAAGATCGTAGTCTAAATGCGCACTTATATAATAACTTTTACCGAAAGTAAAAGGCGACTTAAATTCATAATATGCAATAGGATGAGGTGTTCCAATGCCTAATTGTAATAATTTATTGGCATATTCAAATGACCGCTGTGCTTTGCTTTTTCTTAAAAATCTATAGGCTATTTTGTTGAAAAAATTGGGGACTTTAAATGCCTTAATATTTAAAGTTTTGCCGTCTAACTCAAACAACTTAATCTCATTTCTATCACTATCACCTAAACGCCTACCAGCGTTACTAAAATTTTGGATAAAGGCATCTAATTGGTGTTCTAAATGAGCATAATCGTTATGCAAAACTTTTTTCATAAAACAATATTACGATTTTTCTTTATCAGACCTGCGGAATTATTTACTTTGTAATTGTTAACCTTTCTTCATGAGTATATCAAAATTCTTAAGGCGCAATTTAAATTCACTATCGAGATCAAAGCAAAAGAAGGGTGTAGTTCAATCGGTTTCTCAAAATGAACAACGAAATGAGGATGTTGTGAATATTCACAGAATAGACCAAAATAATGTAGGAGATTTTTACTGTGCACCACATTTATATTTTGATCAATTAAAAAATAAACAACTTGACATATTTGATTTTAAAAGTTTAGATAACAGCATAACAGCTAATTGGATTGAAAAAGTATCTAATAACGCGCTCGTTATAGGAGGTGGCGGTTTGCTCAACAGGAAAAGTTTCGAAATGCAATTGAAACTGTTTGAGCACCTTTGTGATAAAGGCAAAAAAACAATCCTTTGGGGTGTTGGCCATAATGAGAAAAATAAAGGCAGTTTTGGTAGTGTAAGTGCATACAATATCGATATCAATAAATTTGGCATTGTTGGTGTAAGAGATGTTTCGATGAAAGCAGATTGGGTGCCTTGCGTAAGTTGTATGCATCCCATTTTTGACAATACTTTTAACGAAACCCAAGAAGTAGGTATAATTTTTCATAAAAAAACAATGAAAAATAAAACCCTCTTGAATAAACTTGAAAAATACCCTTCTACTTCCAATACAAAGAGCTTGAGCGATATGATAGCGTTTATAGGAGCGTCTAACAAAATAGTGACAGATAGTTATCATGCTATGTATTGGTCTATTTTAATGGGTAAAAAAGTTGTTGCCATACCCAATTCTTCGAAGTTTTTCGATTTTAAGTATAGCCCAATACTTTCAAGCTTTGGCACTTTTGAAGAAGATCTAAAAAAAACAAACTCATTTACAGGCGTTCTGGAAGAGTGTCGTGAACTAAATCTTAAATTTGCAGAAAAAGTTTTTGACTATTTAAACATATAATGCAAAAGGAAATTTCATCAGCATTAAAGGCACTAAAACGAGGACAAACTATATTGTACCCAACAGATACAGTTTGGGGACTAGGCTGCGATGCTACTAATTTTAATGCAGTTCAACAAATATTTGCACTCAAACAACGCGATGATACCAAAGCTTTAATCTGTCTGGTTAGTGATTTTAGAATGCTAGAAAAATATATTGAACACGTTCCACAAACGGCCTATGATATTTTAAAAATATCAACTAAGCCAACTACCATTATTTACGATAAACCTATTCGTGTTGCTGAAAACCTTGTGGCTAGTGATAACACTCTAGCAATTAGAGTTATACGATCAGGATTTGCGCATCAATTAATTAAAAAACTAGGTAAACCATTGGTTTCAACCTCAGCAAACATTTCTGGAGAACCAACGCCAAAATCCTATAAAGAAATAAGCGAACACATTTTAAAAGGCGTAGACTATGTTGTAAATTTGCAAAGTCAAAATAAGAACGCAAAACCGTCTGCCTTAATTAAGTTATCAAGTGACGGTTCAGTGAAGATTATTCGTCAATGAATCTTAAAAACGCTTTACAAAACAACATCTTTAATATCATTTCAGAAGCAGCCATTGAGCTAAATCAGGAGTGCTATGTGATTGGTGGATATGTTCGTGATTTTATACTCAATAGGGGTCATCACAAAGATATCGATATCGTTAGTATTGGAGATGGCATCGAATTAGCTAATAAAGTAGCAGAAAAAATATCTTCTAACCCAAAGGTTCAAATTTTTAAGACTTATGGCACTGCTATGTTAAACCACGAAGATTTACAGATCGAATTTGTTGGTGCACGAAAAGAATCGTATTTAAAAGAAAGTAGAAATCCAAAGATTAAACAAGGAACACTTCAAGATGATCAGAATCGTCGTGACTTTACTATAAATGCATTAGCAATTAGCTTAAACAAAGACACGTATGGAGTTCTTCTCGATCCGTTTGGTGGCCTTAAAGATTTGGATAACAAAATAATCAAAACACCTCTAGATCCAGATATCACTTTTAGTGATGATCCATTAAGAATGCTCAGAGCCATTAGATTCGCTACTCAATTACAATTTAATATTGAAGACACTTCATTTCAATCTATTCTTAAAAATAAAAGCCGGATTGAAATTATAACTCAGGAGCGTGTTGTTATCGAGTTACATAAAATTCTTGAAAGTGATCAACCGTCTACTGGGTTTCTTCTATTAGAAAAATCTGGCTTGTTAGATTATATTCTACCAGAATTAATTGCATTAAAAGGTATTGATGAAGTGGAAGGGCAGAAACATAAAGACAATTTCTATCACACCTTAGAAGTAGTAGACAATATTTCGAAGCAAACAAACAATTTATGGTTGCGTTGGGCTGCGCTTTTGCACGATATAGGAAAGGCGCCTACTAAAAAGTTTAGTAAAAAAAATGGATGGACATTTCATGGGCATGAATTTGTAGGTTCAAAAATGGTATATAAACTGTTTAAACGCATCAAATTGCCATTAAATGACAAATTGAAATTTGTTCAGAAAATGGTATTGCTTAGTTCAAGACCAATTGCCTTATCAGACGATATTGTGACTGATTCTGCTGTAAGACGATTACTATTTGATGCGGGAGAACATATGGAAGATTTAATGACCTTATGCGAAGCAGACATCACTACCAAAAATCAAAGAAAATTCAATACATATCACAACAATTTTAAGCTTGTTAGACAAAAGCTAGTTGAAGTTGAAGAACGCGATCGCATAAGGCATTTTCAACCACCAATTTCGGGCGAGGAAATCATGAGAACATTTAATATTAAGCCTTGTAAAGAAATAGGTGTCATTAAAGACTATATAAAAGAAGCCATTTTAGACGGCGATATTCCCAATGAATATGCAGCAGCACTAAAACTCATGAAGACAAAAGGAAAAGAACTCGGACTAAAATTGAATAATGAAGGATAACAAAAAAGTAATTTACTGGCTTCTTTTAGGATGTATATTAATATTTGCGATGGTAGTTATAGGTGGTATTACCAGACTTACACATTCAGGGTTATCAATTTCAGATTATAAATTAATTAGCGGCACAATTCCACCACTAAATGAAATCGAATGGCAAGAGGCTTTTGAGTTGTATAAGCAATATCCAGAATATCAAAAACTCAATTACAATTTTACTATTCAAGATTTTAAGCAAATCTATTTCTGGGAGTGGTTGCACCGCGTTTTTGGTCGTTTAATTGGGTTGGTTTTTGTCCTACCTTTTATTTATTTTTTAGTTAAAAAGCAATTAAGCAAGCCCACAATCAAAAAGGCGTTAGTTCTCCTTAGCCTGGGCGCGTTTCAAGGATTTTTAGGATGGTATATGGTAAAAAGTGGTTTAATTGATAGACCCGATGTGAGTCATTACAGATTGGCAGCTCATCTATGTACCGCCTTTGTAACCTTTGCTTACACCCTTTGGGTCGCATTAGATTTAATTTTTCCTAATAAAAAACAAATTCATAAAGGCTATAGAAATCTGTTGAGAGTTGGATTGGGTGTGCTTTTACTTCAGATAATTTATGGCGCATTTGTGGCAGGTTTAGATGCTGGATTTATACACAATCATTGGCCTCTAATGAATGAAGGAAAGTTTATACATGAGACAGTTTATATTGAACAAAGCCCGTTGTACAAAAATTTCATAGAAGGTAAAAGTGGTGTTCAGTTTATACATCGATGTATGGCCTACATCGTTGTAATTCTTTTTCTAATTATATATCGAAAAGGCCAAAAACACAAGTCGACTACCTTACAGCATAAGACACTTAATTTTCTACTTGTTGTGCTTGGACTACAATTTGTGTTAGGCGTGTTAACTATTATGTTATCGGTACCTGTTTGGCTTGGCATCTCCCATCAAGTAGGTGCATTTTTAATGTTAGCAACTTATACTGTTTTACTCCATAGGTTTAGCAAATAAAATTTGATATTTTTGCGTATATGATATACAGATTCAGAGTTATACTTGATAACGATACAGAAGATGATATTTTCAGAGATTTGGAAATACGACAGACCGATACATTAGAAGATCTTCACAATATCATTACACAAGCTTTCGGCTTCGATGGCTCAGAAATGGCCTCATTTTATTTAAGTGATGAAAAATGGAATCAAGGTGAAGAAATTTCACTATTTGAAATGGGCGAAAACGCAAATGAAGCCATGCTGATGCGTGAAATTATCCTTGAGGATATTTTAAATGAAGACCAAACACGTTTAATTTATATTTATGACTTTTTAAACATGTGGACATTTTTTGTTGAGTTGGCCGAAATTGTTGAAGAAGCTTCTGGTACAGATTATCCTAACTTGATGTTTGCACATGGACAAATACCAGAGGACGCTCCTGAAAAACAATTCGAAGCAGACAATCCCTATGACATAAGTGATGATGAAAAGGGTTATGATGTAGATGACTATGAAAGTTTAGACTTTGATGAAAATTGGAATTGATCGATAGCGCGTTTGTAAAAAACCTTGTAACAAATTTTTAATTCCTTCGTCTTACACGTATAACTAATCAATCAAAGGACATTTTTGGAAACGATTCTTACCATTAATAATCTCACCAAAAAGTTTGGATATCTTACGGCAGTAGATGATCTAACTTTTACCATTAACCGAGGAAATGTTTACGGCATTCTTGGGCCTAATGGCAGTGGGAAATCAACAACTTTGGGTATTGTATTAAATGTGGTCAACCGAACCGCTGGAGAATTTCATTGGTTCGATGGCACAGTTACTACCCATGATGCACTTAAAAAAGTAGGCGCCATTATAGAGCGCCCTAACTTCTATCCCTACATGACGGCACATCAAAATTTAAAATTGGTATGCAAGATAAAGGGTGTTGATGATGATAAAATTGATGAGAAGTTAGAAATGGTTGGGCTTTTTGAAAGAAGAGATAGCAAATTTAAAACGTTCTCTTTAGGAATGAAACAACGTTTGGCTATTGCTTCTGCTTTATTAAACGATCCTGAAATACTTATTCTAGACGAACCTACAAATGGACTAGATCCTCAAGGAA
>CAJHYL010000162.1_pt1 | contig 13316 bp, 11 predicted proteins | sample 9198761 | NCBI WGS metagenome assembly CAJHYL01 (sample SAMEA7708360, study PRJEB35096) | sediment metagenome | biome: marine neritic benthic zone biome [ENVO:01000025]; feature: sediment [ENVO:00002007]; material: shallow marine sediment [ENVO:03000034] sea grass bed [ENVO_01000059] ...
GCACCAAATCAAATTACGCCATTAAATTTAGGTAATGCATCAGTATATGGTGTGGAAGTAGAATTTAGACAACGATTTGGATTCTTAGCTCAAAGTTTAGAAAATCTGAAATTAAATGTGAACGCATCTTATATTAAGTCAGAATTAACGATGTCCGATCAAGAATTTGAGCGTAGAGTAAACGCTGCTAGACCTGGACAAACTATTGATAGAGAACGTGATCTACAAGGGCAGGCACCCTATTTAATTAATGTTGGATTAGATTATTCTGTTGATGAGATAGGATTACAAACAGGTTTGTTTTACAATGTCCAAGGCGAAACCTTAGAAGTGGTTGGTACTGGTATTGTTCCTGACGTGTTTACACAACCTTTCCACAGTGTCAATTTAACTGCTAGAAAGACCTTTGGTGAAAATGGAAGATCAACAATTGATCTCAAAATTACCAATCTGCTTGGAGATGATAGAGAAAGTAGTTATGACATATTTAGTAATCCAAATACCACTTATTTATTACTAAGTCCAGGTACTGAAATTTCGCTAGGTTATTCATATAAATTTTAAGTATTTCCTTTTAATAGGAGAGTTAGTTTAAAAAAAAAGCGCCTGAAGATCAGGCGCTTTTTTTATTTCAATCTTTTATTAATGACTATTTATTACGAATAGCGACTCTGGTCTTATCGTTCCATTCGTTAACCGAAACAATTTTTGAGTCAATATAATCCACTTCTTTTAATGAATCTTCAGTCCAGAAGAACCATTTTCCTTCTTTCTTTCCTTCTAAATAGTTACCAACTGCTATTTTGTTGCCTTCGGCATCGTATAGTTTCCAAGTGCCATGCAACTTTCCGTCTTTAAACGTTCCTTTTTGCTGAATAGAGCCATCCTCGTAGTAATAGGTAGCCTCAACAAGATCTCCATTTTTTTCAGTTACAACATTTGTGTCTTGTGCAAAAGCAAATGCACAAACAAAAAATACTATTAATACTATTGTATATCGTTTCATAGTGTATAGATTTGATAAGGATTCATTAACAAATGTAATAATAAATTTACATTTTACAAACTTTTAAGTAACATTTACTTAACATTAAGATAACATTAAGTCTATAACTATTTAATATTCAATACTTTAAAGAAAGTAAAATTTAATAGATTATGTTTCATTGTTGTATCTTCTAATTCATGCAAGGGATTTCACTTATTTACCAGTCAAAAACATTGGCTAGAACATAACAATTTCGTAACATTAACTTCGGTAGAAAACATGAAATTTGCCTATTATCCTGTAAATTAATTCATGGAGAGTCTTTACATCTATATGCTAATAGCTTTAGCATTTTTAGCTATAGCCGATTTAGTCGTTGGCGTAAGTAACGACGCTGTTAATTTCCTCAATTCGGCAATTGGTTCTAAAGTGGTTTCCTTCAAGACAATAATGATCGTTGCCAGTCTTGGTGTTGCCGTTGGTGCCATTTTTTCAAGTGGCTTGATGGAGGTAGCTCGCAAGGGTATCTTTAATCCTGAGCAGTTTGTTTTTGCTGAGATTATTATCATTTTCATGGCGGTCATGATCACTGATATATTGCTGCTGGATTTCTTCAATACTGTAGGCATGCCTACCTCTACAACTGTCTCAATAGTATTTGAATTATTGGGCGCTGCGGTTGCCATGGCATTAATAAAAATCTATGCCATTGATGGTAGTATTACTGATACTATCAATTATATAAATACGTCTAAGGCCACACAGATTATTTTTGGTATAATATTATCGGTAGTGGTTGCCTTTACTATTGGTGCCATTGTACAATGGTTAGCAAGAATATTATTATCATATGATTTCCTGAAAAAGGCTAATTGGGTAGGTGCTTTATTTGGTGGTTTTGCGCTGACTTCTATCACCTATTTTATCTTCATGAAAGGGATTAAAGGCACGCCTTATGCAGATATGAGTTTTGAACTCATTGGAAACAATACGATTAAAGATTTCCTTGAACATAATGTCTTAAGCATTGTAGTTTTTAGTTTTGCTTTATGGTCACTTATTTCCTTAGCTATTATTACATGGCTAAAAACCAACATTTATAAGATCATAATCTTAGTCGGAACATTTGCCTTGGCACTCGCCTTTGCAGGAAACGACCTGGTGAACTTTATTGGTGTACCTATTGCAGCATTTCAGTCTTTCAATGAATGGTCTGGTTCAGGAATTCCAGCAGATCAATTTACTATGGAAGCGCTATCAAAACCTGTGGAAACACCAACATATTTCTTAATAGCTGCCGGATTGATCATGGTGGTTACACTTTGGATATCAAGTAAAGCCAGAAGTGTTGTGCAAACCTCGATTGACCTATCAAGCCAGGAAGAAACCAAAGAGCGTTTTCAGCCTAATTGGTTATCGCGTGGTTTTGTAAGACTTTCGGTTAACATGAATATAATGGCAAACTATATTTTACCATCAAGCTGGCAAAAGAAAATCGATCATCAGTTTACAAAACCACCCGTTTATACTAAAAGAAATAATGTGAAAGATCTTCCTGCTTTTGACATGGTCAGAGCCGCTGTTAATCTTATGGTGGCTAGTGTTTTGATATCAATAGCAACATCTATGAAATTACCTTTGTCTACTACCTATGTCACCTTTATGGTGGCTATGGGCACTTCGTTAGCCGATCGTGCCTGGGGCGCAGAAAGTGCTGTTTATCGTGTAGCTGGTGTATTAAATGTCATTGGTGGCTGGTTCTTTACAGCATTAATTGCCTTTGTTTCGGCTGGAACAATTGTTTATCTAATAAATCTGAATGTGCCAGTAATGGTAACCGTTTTATTGATTCTTGCTATTATTCTTTTAGTAAGAAACTACATTTCGCACTCAAGAAAGGCCAAAGAAGCCTTAGCAGAAGATAAACTAAGAAAAGCAGAAAGTAGTTCAATACAAGGGGTTATTCATGAAAGTGCCAACAACATCTCCAATGTTGTAAAACGAGGCAATAGAATTTACACCAATGCCATAGATGGCTTGGCCAAGCAAAATCTTCAATTATTGAAGAAGAGTAGAAAACAAGTTTATAAACTCTCTGATGAAATAGACGAACTTAGAGATAACACGTTTTATTTTATAAAAAATCTTGAAGATTCTAGTGTTGGCGCTAGTAACTTTTATCTCAACATTTTAGATTATATACATGATATGGCACAATCTCTTGAGTACATTGCAAAGGCTAGCCATAAGCACGTTAATAATAATCATAAAAAACTGACGTTTAGCCAGTTGAAAGATTTAAAGGAAATCGATGAAACTTTAGAAGTTCTTTTTGCTGAAACTAAAACGGCTTACGATTCACAATCTTTTGAAGAAATTGGCAAAGTTTTGAGCAAGAAATCTAAAATGTACGATCTTGTTCAACACAAAATACAGCGCCAGGTTGAACGTACAAGAACTGAGGAGTCTAGCCCTAAAAACACAACACTATATTTTAGCGTTCTTCTGGAAACAAAAGATCTGATAGATGCTATTTTTGATCTCCTTGAAGAATATTACAACTCACACGATAGTTCGGTCGAACCGGCTACAATTAGTGTTGAAGGTGCTGAAATTGTATCCGATAAAAAGGATGAAGAAAATAGCGATAATTAAAAATTAAATTCTTAATTGAATTTAATACTTACCTTAGTTTCTTACTTATAAATACCATTTCACAATGAAACCTGTTTTCTTGTTAGCCTTAATACTTCTAACCTCTTGCCAGAATTCTGAATTAACGAGTCATGATCTTTTAGACAAAGCCATTAGCTATCACGATCCTAATGGTTATTGGTCTTCATTTAATGGCCAACTTAAGGTGACCATGGAAACACCTAATCAGGCCGATCGCATCAGTGATATATCAATTAATCTACCTGATGATCATTTTTATGTAAAAGCTGTTCGCGATACCACTACTGTGGTTTACGAAGTGATTAAAGATTCTTGTTATGTGTCATTAAACGGAACCACCAATTTTACAGAAGAAGAAAAACTAGCCAAGCGTTTAGATTGTGATCGTGCCAATATGTATAAAAACTACTACACCTATTTGTATGGTTTACCTATGAAACTAAAAGATCCAGGGACCAACTTGGGAGAAACTGTAGAGCGAAAAACATTTAAAGGAAAAGACTATTTGGTTTTAAAAGCCACCTACGATGAAAATGTTGGGAGTGACATCTGGTATTTTTATTTTGATCCTGAAACATACGCCATGGAAATCTACCAATTCTATAAGACCGATGAAAATGGCAACACGAAAGAAGACTCTGGTGAATACATTCTTCTTTCGGAAGAAAAAGAAATTAATGGCATTAAAATGCCAAAAATTAGAGCCTGGTATTACAATAAAGATGATGGCTATTTAGGCACAGATAAACTTAACTAAAAAAAGCACCTCGTTTGAGGTGCTTTTTATATAACACTTAATTTAAATTAGGAGCCGCACATTAAGCAGTCATCACCTTCGCCCTCTTTGGCTTGAGCAATAAGTGCTTTCATTTCTTCGGCAGATAATGGTTCTACTTCTACTTCTTGTTTCACTACCTCTTTAGATTGTTGCGCGAATTTTTCAGCTGTTTTTACCGCTTTTTGTTGCTTAGCGACAAGGTCTTCTTCTTGAACTTCTGCAACTGCAGCCACTGGCTGTTCTTTTTTCTTATTGTCTAATGTAAACTTGATGGCATCAACCGCACTCTTCGTACGTAAATAATACATACCTGTTTTTAAGCCACTTTTCCAAGCGTAGAAATGCATAGACGTTAATTTGGCCATAGTCGCGCCTTCAACAAATAAGTTGAGTGATTGTGATTGATCTATAAAGTAACCACGTTGTCTAGACATATCAATAATATCACGCATACTCAACTCCCAAACTGTTTTGTACAATTCCTTAATATCATCTGGAATATTATCGATGTTTTGAATAGAACCATTAGCACGCATAATCTCTTGTTTCAAGCCTTCATCCCAAAGGTTTAATGCCACTAGATCTTCGAGTAAATGCTTGTTCACCACAATAAATTCTCCAGATAATACACGTCTGGTATAAATATTAGAGGTATACGGTTCAAAGCATTCGTTATTACCTAAAATCTGTGACGTACTTGCTGTTGGCATCGGTGCTACTAATAATGAGTTACGAACACCGTGTTTCTTCACCTTTTTACGAAGTTTCTCCCAATCCCATCGGCCACTTAATTCTTCGTCTTTAATATTCCATAGGTTATGTTGGAATTTCCCTTCACTTATTGGCGAGCCTTTATAACTCTCATACGTTCCTGAGGCTTGAGCTTCTTCAACAGAAGCGGTACATGCCGCATAATAAATGGTTTCAAATATATCTTGGTTAAGTTCTTTAGCCTCATCTGAAGTAAATGGTAAACGTAACTTAATAAAGGTATCGGCTAATCCTTGAACGCCTAAACCAATTGGTCTATGACGCATATTTGAATTTTCGGCTTCCTTCACGGGATAGTAATTACGGTCAATTACTTTATTTAAATTTTTGGTAACGCGTTTTGTAATTCTAAATAATTCTTTGTGATCAAATGCGCCATTTTTCACGAACATTGGCAGCGCAATTGAAGCCAAATTACAAACAGCTATTTCATCTTCAGATGTGTACTCTAATATCTCTGTACATAAGTTAGACGACCGAATAGTACCTAAATTTTGCTGATTTGATTTACGATTCGCTGCATCTTTATAGAGCATATAAGGCGTGCCTGTTTCAATTTGCGATTCTAATATTTTTTCCCAAAGCTCTCGAGCTTTTATGGTTTTTCGGCCTTTTCCTTCGGTTTCAAATTTAAGGTAGAGTTTTTCAAACTCTTCACTATGCGTATCATATAAGCCTGGGCACTCATTTGGACACATTAATGTCCATTCGCCATCTTCCTGTACACGTTCCATAAACAAATCTGGAATCCACATGGCATAGAATAAATCCCGCGCACGCATTTCTTCTTTACCATGGTTTTTCTTTAAATCTAGAAAATCAAAAATATCGGCATGCCATGGTTCTAAGTAAATCGCAAAACTTCCTTTGCGTTTCCCACCGCCTTGATCTACGTAACGCGCTGTATCATTAAATACACGTAACATAGGTACAATACCATTACTTGTACCATTAGTGCCTGCTATATAACTACCAGTAGCTCTTATATTATGAATAGATAAACCAATACCACCAGCCGATTGTGAAATTTTTGCCGTTTGTTTTAAGGTATTATAAATGCCATCAATACTATCGTCTTGCATGGTTAGTAAGAAGCATGATGACATCTGTGGCTTTGGTGTTCCTGCGTTAAATAATGTGGGTGTTGCATGCGTAAAAAACTTTTTACTCATGAGCTCATAAGTTTCAATGGCTGCATCAAGATCGTCTAAATGAATCCCAATAGACACGCGCATAAGCATGTGTTGTGGCCGTTCGGCAATTTTCCCGTTTAGCTTTAAAAGATAAGAACGCTCTAACGTTTTAAACCCAAAATAATCGTACCCAAAATCACGATTATAAATAATGGTAGAGTCTAATTTCTCTTTATTATCCATCACAACTTTATACACATCATTTGCCAACAATGGTGCTTTTTTACCAGTTCTTGGGTTAACATATGTGTGAAGGTCAGTCATGACCTCGCAAAAAGTCTTCTTAGTATTTTTATGTAGAGTGGAGACCGAAATTCGTGCTGCAAGTTTGGCATAATCTGGGTGCGCCGTCGTTAATGTAGCCGCAATTTCTGCTGCTAAATTATCTAGCTCACTTGTGGTTACACCGTCGTACAGGCCTTCAATAACGCGTACTGCAACTTTAACTGGGTCGACTAAATCATTTAAGCCATAACAGAGTTTACGTACTCTTGACGTGATTTTATCGAACATCATTGGTTCTTTTCTTCCGTCTCGTTTTACTACATACATATTTAATTGGGTTTTGGGTTTCCTGAATTTTTGACGTTCAGAAAGTTAGTTAGTTGATTAATAGTTATTGATATTAGTTTCAACAACTACAGATTTAATATTGAATGTCTTTCCTAACTCAGGAAAAACGGTAAAAAATTGAAATAACGCGATTAAAAATCGGCGTCAAAGCTGAATTTATCCTCTTCTACTTCTTTGTTAAGCACGCCAGCTTTCTGGTATTCAGAAACACGTTTCTCGAAGAAATTGGTTTTTCCTTGTAGAGAAATCATGTCCATAAAGTCAAAAGGATTGGTAGCGTTATAGACTTTTTCGCACTCCAATTCGACTAAAAGTCGATCGGTCACGAATTCTAAATATTGCGTCATGAGTTTCGAATTCATTCCTATGAGGCTTATAGGCAATGATTCAGTTATGAACTCTCTTTCTATATTTAGTGCGTCTATTAAAATATCTTTAATACGCTCTTTTGGAACTTTATTGACTAAGTGTTTATTATGAAGGTGCACCGCAAAATCACAATGCACGCCTTCGTCTCGAGAAATTAATTCGTTAGAAAAGGTTAATCCTGGCATTAAGCCACGTTTTTTGAGCCAAAAAATAGAACAAAATGCTCCTGAAAAGAAAATCCCTTCAACAGCAGCAAAAGCGATTAAACGTTCTGCGAAACTTGGAGAATCGATCCACTTTAATGCCCAATCGGCTTTCTTTTTAATAGCTGGGAAGTTTTCAATAGCGTTAAAAAGTGTGTCTTTTTCTTTTTCATCTTTAACATATGTGTCGATTAGCAACGAGTAGGTTTCACTATGAATATTTTCCATCATGATTTGGAAACCGTAAAAGAATTTAGCTTCACTGTATTGCACTTCATTAACAAAGTTTTCGGCTAAGTTTTCATTAACTATGCCATCACTTGCCGCAAAAAATGCTAAAATATGTTTTATGAAATAGCGTTCATCGTCATTTAATTTAGTCGCCCAGTCTGTTAAGTCTTGGTGTAGATCAATTTCTTCGGCAGTCCAGAAGCTCGCTTCTGACTTTTTATACCATTCCCAAATGTCGTGGTGTTGAATTGGAAATATGACAAATCTGTCCTTGTTTTCTTGTAAAATTGGCTCTACTTGTTGCGACATGTAATTAAAAAATTTATAAAAATTAGACAATGAATTTTCGGTAAATTTGGGACTAACAAATATTTAAAAAAGGCTTTGAAAATGAAAGGTCATTTTATAAACATTGTTAACAAGTTTTTAACAAGGAGTGATTTTTTTCTTACAGTGCTAGAAAAATGGAAGTGAACTTAATTTATTGATTGTCAACATTTTACGTAAAACACGAAAAATGTAATCCCCTAAAAACAAGGTGTTTTGCGATTTCGCATTTTTATCAATTTGACGCTAAAATCGCCAAAAAAAAATCGAGTAAACCAAAATAAAAAAGTGAACGTTTATAAACGTTCACTTTTCCCCTAATAATTAACTAAACTAACTAAAACTATTTTAAAAACAATTATATTTTATATTCAAAAATAAAACAAATAAATTGATTTAGTTAAGAAAGTATTATAATTAATTTTCCTACAAAAATTATCGAATTTATTTCCCCCTCTTTTTGTGTGCCACTGCCTCTAATTCACTGTACCATGCTTCCCCAAATTTTCGAATAAGAGCATCTTTTACAAACTTGTAAACTGGCACCTGTAATTCTTTTCCTAATGTACATGCGTCATCACAAATCTGCCATTTGTGATAATTAACAGCAGTAAAAGCCGAATATTCTTTTAAACGAATGGGATATAAATGACATGAAATTGGTTTTTGAAATGTAATCATGCCTTTATTATACGCTTCTTCAATACCGCAACGTGCCGTTTTACGTTCGTCAAAAATAACATAGGCACAATCGGCATCATCGATGAGCGGCGTTTCTAAATCATTATTTGGAGTTTCTATAAAGGCTCCTTGTTTTTCTATGGCTTTTACACCTTCTTTTCTTAAGATTGGCTTTACCTTTTCATAGGACGCTTCAAGTAATTTGGCTTCTGATTTGGTGAGTGGTGCTCCTGCATCGCCATCTATGCAACAAGCGCCTTTACATGCGCTGAGATTGCATACAAAATCATTCTCGATAATATCTTCAGAAACAATGGTATTTCCTAACTGAAACATAACTCAAATTGCGTTTTCAATATAGGTAAAAAAATATATTTGATCCCCTTGAATTTTACCACTTTTATTCCTCAAAAATATTATTTATTTAGCGACCTTTGCGGAGCATTTATCAATAGTTAACAATGGAATTCAATTTTAAAGAAATATTTACCGCGTTCATGATTTTGTTTGCCGTAATAGACATTATTGGTAATATTCCTATTATCATTGATCTCAGAAAAAAAGTAGGCCATATTCAAAGTGAAAAAGCCTCACTTATTGCTGGAGTTATCATGATTTTGTTTTTGTTTTTAGGGAAGAGTATTCTCAACCTAATAGGGATAGATGTTAACTCGTTTGCGGTGGCAGGGGCGTTCGTGTTGTTTTTTATTGCGCTTGAAATGATTTTAGGCATTACACTATATAAAGAAGATGAAAATACCGTAAACACCGCCTCTATTTTTCCTTTAGCCTTTCCATTAATTGCTGGACCAGGAAGTTTAACGACGCTCTTAGCACTACGCTCTGAATTTAGAATTGAAAATATTATTGTTGCAGTAATTGTGAACGTTATATTTATCTATCTCGTACTAAAAACCTCGGCCAAAATTGAGCATATTATTGGAAAGAATGGTATTAGTATTATTAGAAAAGTCTTTGGTGTAATTTTACTAGCAATTGCCGTGAAATTATTTACTTCAAATATTAAAGTTTTATTCTAGCCATGAAATGGATTATCTATTTTTTAATCATCACCTTAATTGCTCTGGTAATTTATAATTTTACTCAAATTAATTATACCAGCCCATTTGAAGGTGAAAGTATAGTAGCTATAAGCACCGTACTATGTGGTTTATGTGGTATTTTAATCTTAGCGATTCTATTGACCTCTAAAAAAATAACCGAAACCCTAAGAAAGCGCCAATGACATTTGACGTGCTCATAATTGGTGGTGGTGCCGCAGGTATGTCTTGTGCCTTGGTTCTTGGATCTGCACATAAACGAGCGTATGTAGTCGACAAAAACATAGGTATTATTGTACATCAAAAAGCATCTCACTTACAAAATGCCTTATTTAATAATGTGCTTGGTCTAGAGCCTGGAACAACAGGATCTACAATTCTTGAAACTGGAAAAGCACAACTAAAGCAACTGTATCCTCATATTAAACAAATTGAAAGTGAAAAAGTTACAGCAATTAATAAGCGTGATTTAGATTTCTTAATCACAACCAATAAGGCTGAATACACTGCAAAGTATGTAGTAATTGCTCTGGGATACACCAATTTGATGACCATAAAAGGCTTAGAGCAATATGTTGCGCCTCATCCTCGAGCCGCTACGGAAAAAAATCGGATTTGGTTAAAAAATGAAGATCATTTGGTTAGTGAAAATCTATATGTTGCAGGTACCTTAGCTGGCTGGCGAAGTCAATTTGCAATGGCTTCAGGAAGTGGTGCCCATGTTGCTACAGACATTCTTACAAAATGGAATGATGGTAAACATACCAAAGTTCATGACAAAATAGAACGCCCTTAATTTGCGGCGACTTCAAACACCTTTTTAAGCATTTGATTATTGGTGTTAAGCACTTGCACTTTAGCTTCGTCACCAAAGAGCTGTTCGGCATAAATGGCCTTTAGATGCAATTTTATTTCATCACTATAAGTAGCAAATGGTATTCTACGTCTAGCCTTTTCAGCTAGATAGTCGTCAAATTCACTTAATTCGGCACCAGTAATTTCGAAGTTCTCTATAAAGTCTTCCTTAGAAAAGTTTTTAAAGTCTGCTCTTTTACTATCTAATTCTTCAAAAACAAAATATTCCATAATGCCGCTACCTACGATACGTCGCACAGTTTCATTGTCCATTTTACTATTAATAGGCACAAAAACATCTGGGACAATACCGCCACCGCCATATACTATTTTGCCTTTTGGTGTTGTAAATTTTAAAGAGTCGGCCACTTCAATATTATTTGCGTTCGACAATTCACCACTTTCCAGGCGCTTGTAATATTCGTAATAGTAATCTTTATTGCCGTTCTCATATGAGCGCTGAATAGATCTTCCTGTTGGTGTGTAATATCTTGAAATAGTAAGACGTACTGCGCTGCCGTCTCCTAAGGCCATTTCACGTTGTACGAGACCTTTGCCATATGATCTTCGCCCTACAATAGTTCCTTTATCATTGTCTTGCAATGCACCGGCAATAATTTCACTGGCAGACGCCGAGTTTTCATTAATTAAAACATAAACGTGTCCATCTTCAAAATCACCTTTGCTTGTGGCATAGCTTCTTTCAATCTTACCTTTTTTGTTTTTAGTAAATAGAATAAGCTTATCGTCTTCTAAAAACTCGTCAGCAATTTGTTGGGCTACTCCCAAAAATCCACCTGGGTTTTCTCGTAAATCAAGAACTAGTTGTGTTGCCCCTTGGTTTTGTAATCGCTTAAGCCCCTTTTTAAATTCCTTATAGGTAGACTCTGCAAAGCGATTAATTTTTATATACCCAATATGTTCGCTTAGCATATACGCTGCTTCCACACTTTTTATAGGTACATCATTGCGTTTGATTTTGAATTCAAGTAGTTTCGATTCGCCTGGTCTATATACTTTAAGTTTAACCTTAGATCCTTTTTCACCTTTGAGTCTATTCACTACAGCTTCATTAGTCCATTCTTTGCCATAAATAGGTTCGTCGTTAGCCATTATTATTCGATCTCCTCCTCTTATACCCGCTTTAATACTAGGTCCGCCTTCTAATGCTCTAATAACTGTAACCGTATCACGGTGTGTATAGAAACTAACGCCTATACCAACGAAATCGCCTTTCATGTTTTCTGTAACACTTTCGAGACTTTCTTTAGGAATGTAGGTGGAATGTGGATCTAGATTATCGAGTATTCGATTTACGGTTACATCTACAATACTATCAGTATCAACATCATCTACGTACTCGTGGTCTATATAATCAATAAGTCTGTTAAGTTTATCTTTTTTAGAGTTCGACGTAAACAATCTATCTGGTGAATCGGTAAAATTTAATTTACCGCCAATAAACATGCCTCCTGCGATGGCAATACCTAACAACAATGGAATATATTTCTTTTTCATAATCAGTCTAATTGCTCAAGAAGTAAGGTGTCTACGCCTGCTTTCTTTAAAAATTGAATACCCGAATCATCTTTGTAAGCTTCATTATATACGACTCTAATAATACCAGCTTGATGGATTAATTTACTACACTCCTTACATGGCGACAGTGTAATATACAAGGTTGCGCCTCTACATGACTGTGTTGAGGACGCTACTTTTGTAATGGCATTGGCTTCGGCATGTAAAACATACCATTTGGTATAGCCTTCTTCATCTTCACAAAAATTTTCAAAACCAGAAGGTGTGCCATTATAACCATCTGAAATTATCATCCTATCCTTTACAATAATCGCACCAACTTGTTTTCGTTTGCAATAAGACAACTTTCCCCATTCTGAAGCCATTCTTAAATACGCTTTATCATACTTTAGTTGCTTTTGCTCTGGCATTCTACTATATAACGTTAATTCAAACGAATATAATGGCTTACTATTTTGTATCCAACTTGTGAGTCGTTAAAGTTTTACCAAACTTTTTTACAGAATTGCCAATAAACATTATGCTTTTCTGTAAGATCATTTCTTTTTTGTTACTTTTAAACTTAGCTAACCAACCAAAATGTTTAAGCTTTTTTATTCTATTGCGATTATTGGCATTTTGTTTTGTACGAATGTCACTAATGCACAACTAGTTAACATAGAATCTTCAAGAATGCATACTGATAGTGATCGGTTTGTATTAGAAAACTATCTCAGTTTTAGTTATAACAACAATAATGGGTCCTCCATATTTTCTATAGGAAATTCACTGGGAACCCAGTTTAAATCTAAAGATTTAAATAAAATATTCCTCATCTTGGGCAATTTTCGATTGACTCGAGCTGAAGGTCAGGATTTTCAAAACAATTGGTTTGTTCACTTCAGATTCAATTATAAATTAGAGGAATGGTTTAATACTAAAGCCATACGATTTGAGGCGTTTGTCCAAAGTCAATACAACGAGTTGTTGGCTATCAGTTCTAGAAATTTAATTGGTAGTGGTTTGCGCTGGAAACTTGTTTCAATAGAAAATGCCGATCATAATGCCCAAACTGATTATTACCAATGGAAA
>CAJHYL010000396.1_pt1 | contig 13251 bp, 14 predicted proteins | sample 9198761 | NCBI WGS metagenome assembly CAJHYL01 (sample SAMEA7708360, study PRJEB35096) | sediment metagenome | biome: marine neritic benthic zone biome [ENVO:01000025]; feature: sediment [ENVO:00002007]; material: shallow marine sediment [ENVO:03000034] sea grass bed [ENVO_01000059] ...
CACCATTGATAGGAGAAACAAACTCAAAAATAGTAGAAATGGCATTCGTACTACTAATAGTATAATTCCCTTGATTTTCTCCAACTAATGTAAATTTAACGCTAAATAATTCGTCATCTGGATTGGTAGAAAATACAAAGGCTTCAATGCCATCAATGAGTTCTTGTCTATACAATATTCTATTCTCATTAAAGCTTTCAGCTATTGCTGAAGGCGCCACCATTAAAGATTGGTCATCTCCAGCATCGGATAAAATTTGAGCCTGATCTGTACCTATATTTTGTTGTAAGGGTTGGTTTTTAGCGTCATTTTCACTGTAAATAGAAGCATTAAGCTTCAATTTCTCACTGCTGTATTTGGCGCCACCATAAGCAATAAAACGGGAGTAATTTCGATCACTCACCTGATAATCAATAGTGATACGCATCTCAGAGGTAATAGGAAATGTTGAGTTGAAAATAATTTCACCTGCATTATAATCAATAATGTAATCGTTGGTTTCACCTCGTGCTACCAGAATACCGTTAACATAAACCGATTCACTTCCTGAAACGACTAACACAAATAATTCTCCGTTGTCTCCTCGCAATTTATAAGGCCCCTGGTTACCTTCTTGACCAAGAATTATGCTGCGTTTAAACTGTCCTCTTACCAAAGCACCTGAGGCAAATAAATTGGTTTTAGACTCAGGATGTTCAAGAAAGGCGTTTACATTTAAACCTTGAACACGCTTTGTAAATTTGGCATAATACGAATCGGTATTTTGAAGATCTATATCACCAGCCCTAATATTCCAATTCTCGCTAAATAACTCTATAAACACTTGATCAAATTCATCCAGTCGTTGTGAATACCCACTTTCTTGTAAAGGAATATTCGCGTCTTGTATGGATGCTCGCAGTGAGACTTTGTCATTTAGCTTTCCTGTAATCTGCAGATCAAGTTCACTATTCAAAACAGAGTTTTGGTTATTCCCAATGGTAATACCTCTTGATATGCTTCCAGATGTTGTTAGGCCATCAAAAGGGGTAAAGGTTCTTTCTTTATTGGATTGAGATAACTTGTACAACTTATCTAAATCCTTGGTATCGTCTACAATTATATCTTGATTTAATTGCTTATACGTTTTGGTAAGAAAATCAGGAAAACGTAAATATTCAACAATAAGTGAATCGGTTTCAACAGGTTTAAGAATATATAACTTGGCTTGTGCAAAGTCAATTTTATAGAATGTACTATCTAATAACGATTGATTTTTACGTTTAAGAATAAATCGACTTGAATTAATACTTACACTATCAATAACAATAGAATCTTTTACAGCAACTTTTATAGTTCTGTAATTTGTTGATGGCTCTTGACAATAAGCAGTATAACCAATCAGCGTTAAAAGCAGAAGTAGTCTTAGATTCATTCAGTTAATAAAACTAAAAACAGCTTGAAATATTTTGTTGATAGAATCGTTAAAACTGTTTTAAAATATGTACGGTAAAAGTAGGGCTTTATTTATTTTAGCTGAAAAGAGACATCTTATTGCATGAAAATTATTTCTTATAACGTTAATGGTATTAGAGCAGCCCTTAATAAAGGCTTCATTGATTGGTTAAATGCTGCAAATCCAGATGTGATTTGTCTTCAAGAGATAAAAGCCATGAAAGAACAATTAGATCTTTCGGTTTTTGAAAATGCTGGCTACAAGCATAATTATTGGTTCAGTGCACAGAAAAAAGGTTATAGCGGTGTTGCTATTTTAAGTAAATCTGAACCAGACCACATAGAATTTGGCACTGGTATAGAATCTATGGATTTTGAAGGACGCAACCTTCGTGCAGATTTTAATGATGTCTCGATTATGAGTTTGTATTTACCTTCTGGTACAAACATAGCACGACTCGATCATAAACTTGAATACATGGCGCTATTTCAAGACTATGTAAACGACTTAAAAAAAACAAGACCTAATCTTATTGTGTGTGGTGATTATAATATCTGTCACCAAGCCATTGATATTCATGATCCAGTTCGTAATAAAAATGTATCAGGTTTTTTACCTGTTGAACGTGAATGGATTGGAAATTTTATAGACAGCGGTTTTATAGATTCATTCCGATTTTTTAATAAAGAGCCACATCAATACAGTTGGTGGAGCTATAGAGCAAATGCTCGAGCAAATAACAAAGGCTGGCGTTTAGATTATGCTATGGTAGCACAGCCTTTAGAGAAACGCCTTAAAAGAGCAGCGATATTAAATGAAGCCTATCATAGTGACCATTGTCCAATATTAGTAGAACTCAATTAAAAACCCTTAATCATGATAAAAAGAATTGTATTAATAGCACTAACCATAACAACAATTTTGTCTTGTGTTTCGCCAAAAGTATATAAAGATCTCGAAGATCGATATGCCAATTTAAAAAAGGAAAACCGTAAACTTCAAGACGATAATGACTTACTTCAAAATGCCAAAAGCAAGGCTGAAAATGAACTTAGTGATTTACAAAAAAGTTATGATGAAACCTTGATGCAACGTGATAAACTTCAAAATGAATTGGTCGCATTACAGTCTAATTATGAAACCCTTAAAAACTCTTATGATGCACTAGAAGAGAATAGTAGTGCTGCGATTGCCGAAAATTTAAAAAAGAATAGAGAATTATTGGCACAATTGGAAGCTAAGGAACAAGCTTTAGCTGCAGAGAATGAGCGCTTGAGTAAATTACAGAAAGATTTAGCAGAACGCTCAAATAGAGTAGCCGAACTTGAAAACCTCATCGCTTCTAAAGACAAAGCAATGAATGATCTTAAAGACGCCATTTCAAGAGCACTTACCGATTTTGAAGGCAAAGGTTTAACCGTTGAACAGCGTGATGGCAAGGTGTATGTGTCTATGGAAAATAAACTCTTGTTTAGCTCAGGGAGTTGGGCTGTTGGCTCAGAAGGTAGACGAGCTGTAGAGCAGTTGGCAAGTGTGTTAGCTGTTAATCCTGATATAGCTATCTTAATTGAAGGACATACAGACAACGTACCTTATTCTGGCAGTGGTCAGCTAAAAGGAAATTGGGATCTATCGACTAAAAGAGCAACGGCAATTGTCAATATACTAAGAGAAAATCAAAGTATAAATCCAGAAAATCTTACGGCTGCTGGACGTGGTGAGCATGCTCCAGTTGCAACTAATGATACAGCAGAAGGTAGAGCTAAAAATAGACGGATAGAAGTCATTTTAACACCTAAGCTGGATGAAATTACTAAGCTTCTAAATGACATTTAATGAAATATACCACGCTACCCAACACCGATTTAAAAGTTAGCAAAATATGTCTGGGTTCGATGACTTGGGGCAACCAAAATACCGAGGCAGAGGGCCATGCACAATTAGATTATGCAATAGATCAAGGCATTAATTTTATAGATACAGCAGAATTATACCCAGTACCAGCAACGGCAGAAACTCAGGGCAGAACAAGCAAAATAATAGGGTCATGGCTTAATAAAACAGCAAAGCGAGACCAGCTTGTTTTAGCAAGTAAAATCGCAGGACCAGGAGATTATACCGCACATATTAGAACATCAGGTTTTAGTCCAAACGCGATTAAGGAAGCTGTTAATAATGAACTGGATCGATTGCAAACAGATTACATAGACCTGTTTCAATTACATTGGCCAGAGCGTCAATCAAATTTTTTTGGTACTCGCGATTATGTTCATAATCCAAACGATCCTTGGCAAGATAATTTTAAAGCCATACTCGAAACCTTAGATGATATAATTAAATCAGGAAAAATTAGATATGTTGGATTGTCTAATGAAAAAGCATGGGGCGCAATGCGATATTTAGAGGAATCTAAAGCGCATAACTTACCACGTATGATCACCATACAAAATGCGTATTCTATGCTCAACAGAACCTTTGAAGGTGATTTGGCCGAGGTGTCACTGCGTGAAAATATAGGATTATTGGCGTATTCGCCAATGGCTTTTGGTGTGCTTTCTGGAAAATATATCAAAGGGAGTGATGCAGCAAATGCAAGATTAAACTTATTCCCTAGGTTTGACAGATATAGTGGTGATCAAGCCACTAATGCCACACAGAAATATTTACAGCTGGCTGAAGAAAACAATATGACATTAGCGCAAATGAGTCTCGCATTTGTAACACAGCAACCTTTTGTTACGAGCAATATTATTGGTGCCACAAATCTAGATCAACTTAAAGAAAATATAAACAGTATTAATGTAGAAATAGATCGCGATTTAATGGCTAAGATCAATGCTATACATTCAGAGATTCCAAATCCTGCACCTTAAATTAGTACAATTTTGATTCAATTTATTGAATGAAAAAACTAGTTTTTTACACTTCTTTATCATTGTGAAGGTGTAATCTAAAAACTAAATTTCTTTTTTTGGACATAAAAAAAACCTTACTCTAAATGAGTAAGGTTTTTTATTATAATCTTACTTTTTTCCCATCTTTATTTTTAAAGTGGTACTCTAAGTATGTGTAAGCATCTCTTGGTTGAATTTTAACCCATTTTTTGTGTTCAAAATACCATTTTGAACGAATAGATGGAAAGCCTTTTGTTAAGAAGGCTGCTATAAAAGGATGCGTGTTAAGCGTCAATTTTTTATAGCCTTTTTTGTATAGTTCTTCCAGTTCTTGTTTCATTTTTTCAACTAAAACAATTGGTGCTTCAACCTCTTTGCCGTTTAATCCATTTGGATGTTCTTCAACGGTTTTAATTTCTAGTTCTGGTCGAACACGTTGTCTGGTCATTTGTATCAATCCAAATTTACTTGGAGGTAAAATTTTATGTTTTGCGCGATCATCCTTCATTTCTTCACGAAGATGATTAAAAAGCGCTTTTCGGTTTTCTGCCCTATTCATATCTATAAAATCTACAACTATAATACCACCCATATCACGCAAGCGTAATTGTCGGGCTAATTCTGATGCAGCTATTAGATTTACTTCTAAGGCGGTATCTTCCTGGTTTTTGGCTTTATTAGATCGGTTACCACTATTCACATCAATAACATGAAGAGCTTCGGTATGTTCGATTACTAAATAAGCACCTTTGGCCATAGATACAGTTCGACCGAAAGAGGTTTTAATTTGCCTCTCAATTCCAAATTTTTCAAAAATTGGAATTTTCGATTGATACAACTTAACTATTGATTCTTTTTTTGGTGCAATTTCTTGCAAGTATTCCTTAATTTGATAATAAAGCGTTTCATCATCAACACTAATTGAAGTAAACGTATCATTAAAAATGTCTCTCAAAATTGAAGAGGCTTTATTCATTTCTCCTAATACTTTACTCGGATGATGCGCTCTGTGAAGCTTTCTACACATTGCAAACCAACGGTTTACCAAGTTTTGTAGATCGCTGTCTAGTTCGGCTACTTTTTTGCCTTCAGCTACTGTACGTACAATAACACCAAAGCCTTTAGGAGTAATACTCTTTACAAGGCGTTTTAATCGTGCTTTTTCTTCCTTACTTTCTATTTTTTGAGAAATAGAAATGCGGCTAGAAAAGGGCACTAAAACCATATATCTTCCTGCGATTGAGATTTCTGAACTTATTCTCGGTCCTTTGGTTGATATAGGTTCTTTTGCTATTTGTACTAGAACTGATTGATTAGATTTGATAACATCAGCAATTTTACCGTGTTTATCAATATCTTTTTCAAATGGGAAATTCTTTAAAGAATAGTCTTTAAGTTTACCTGTGCTTACACGTTTTACAAATTTTAAGAGTGAAGGTAATTGAGGTCCAAGATCATGGTAATGCAAAAATGCATCCTTTTCATAACCAACATTAACGAATGCGGCATTTAGACCTGGGACAGTTTTTCTGATTTTAGCGATGAAAACATCACCTACAGAAAACTTATTATCATCTTCATCTTTTTGTAATTCTATTAATTTTCCATCTTTTAATAAGGCAAAATCAACATGGCCTGAACTAGAACGAATAATTAATTCTTTAGTCATTATATGTTAATTTAAATCCATCATGACGTTAATTGGTCATGACAGATGGATTATGTAAAATTTTATTTCACAGGACCCGATGACTATCGGGATTTATCTGCTAAATTCACCTAGTGTCTTAATTTAGGTGAATTCAATATCAAAGAACGTTTTTACAATAAAGTAAAAAAGTAGTCAAAACAACTACTTTTTATAAATTATTTTTTCTTGTGACGATTAGCACGTCTTCTTTTCTTTCGCTTGTGCGTTGCTACCTTGTGCCTTTTTCTCTTCTTACCACTTGGCATAGATCAATTCTGTTTAAAAATTATTACTAAATTTTTATTTAACCTCAACTTTGGTTTTAACGCCTTCAACGAAAACCTTTGCTGGTTTAAATGCTGGAATGTTATGAGCTGGAATTTTGATAGTCGTATTTTTAGAAATATTTCTACCTGTTTTTTCTGCTCTTTTCTTTATGATAAAACTTCCAAATCCTCTTAAATATACATTGTTACCGCTTTCAAGTGAATTTTTTACTTCCGTCATAAACGTTTCAACTGTTGCCTGCACGTCACCTTTTTCAATTCCCAGTTTTTCGGAAATTCTCGCTACTAAATCAGCTTTAGTCATTGTTTGTTATTTTTAGGGTTATCATTAATTATAAGGGATGCAAATATATGTATTTTTCGTACAATAAGTCAAACCTACTATACTTATTTTTAAGCAAATAAAGACTTATTTTTACAACTTCCAAAATAGATTAATGTCATTTTCAAAAACTTTAACACATTGGTATTCAATACATAAAAGAAATCTTCCTTGGAGGGACACTCAAAATCCATACCATGTGTGGTTGTCAGAAATTATTCTTCAGCAAACTCAGGTTAAGCAAGGGTTGCCGTATTATCTTCGATTTATAGATCGTTTTACTACAATAGAAGATCTAGCTCAAGCTCACGAACAAGAGGTTATGAAACTTTGGCAAGGTTTAGGTTATTACTCGCGCGCCAGGAACTTACATTATACTGCTAAATATGTTGTTGAGCAATTGGACGGACAATTTCCAATAGCTTATGATCAACTTATCCAACTTAAAGGTATTGGCGATTATACGGCAAGCGCCATCGCCTCCATTTGCGGTGATGAAGCATGTGCCGTAGTTGACGGTAATGTATATCGTGTATTGGCACGATATTTTGGAATTTCCACGCCCATAAATTCAACACAAGGCATTAAGGAATTCAAATCGGTAGCTCAAGAGTTACTGCCAAAAAATAACGTAGGAGACTATAATCAAGCGATTATGGAATTTGGCGCACAGCAGTGCAAACCAAAAAAGCCAGATTGTGAAGTGTGCCCCTTGCAGTTATCTTGTAACGCCTTTAAGCATCAATTAATAAACGACCTACCTGTAAAAATTAATAAGACAAAAATTAAAAAACGCTATTTCAACTATTTGGTTTATGTAGCAGACGGACGCACTTTTCTAGAGAAACGCATCAATAAAAAAGACATTTGGCAAAATTTATTTCAATTCCCTTTAATAGAAACTACTAAGGAAGTTAGTAAGACGTCTTTTAAAACCAACAAAGCCGTTAAGGATAAATTAAATGGGCAATACCATGACCTTAAACTATTTAATGAGACATCTATTGTTCATAAACTATCTCACCAACATTTATATACTAAGTTTTGGATTATTAAACCCAATGTTCTTAACAATGGGATTTTAATTTCTGAAATTGAAAATTACCCTGTACCCACGTTAATAAAAAATTTTATGGATCAATTTGACTTCAATACGCATTGAGCTATTTATTTTTTTATTAATTTTAAGTTTATCTGAAATTAAAACCACTAATTTTGTAACCTAATATTCAAGAAATTATGTCAGGCACATTAAATAAAGTTATGCTCATTGGGCATTTGGGTGATGAAGTAAAGCTACACTATTTTGACGATAGAAACTGTGTTGGGCGTTTTCCATTGGCTACGAATGAGAGTTATACAAACAAGCAAACTAATGAGCGTGTTACGAATACCGAGTGGCACAATATAGTGGTTCGAAATAAGGCCGCTGAGATTTGTGAAAAATACTTAAGTAAAGGTGATCGCGTGTACATTGAAGGGCGCATCAAGACGCGAAAATGGCAAGATGACAAAGGTAATGACAGGTATTCTACCGAAATTCACTGCACCGATTTTACCTTCTTAACTACAAGAAATGAAAATCAGCCTGAAATGAATACTCAGCAGCAGCAAGCCCCTGCAACACAAAGCACCGTTACTGAGACGCTTTCTGGAGAAGATGATGATCTCCCGTTTTAAGATTTAACTAATATTGTAGGCATTGGATCCTGACCCCCTTGGTTTATTAATTTTTTATAACGTAATAGATATTCCGGTAGTTACTGGTTTTGTTTTACTTTTTATTTTATTAATATGTTCTGCGCTCATATCAGGATCTGAAGTAGCCCTGTTTTCATTAACGCAGGCAGATATTGATACTGAACTTGAATCAAATTCAAAAGCCTTTAAAATCACCTCGAAGTTACTCGAAAAACCACAGCGCCTTTTAGCCACAATCTTAGTCGCTAATAACTTCATAAATATTGGAATTGTACTATTGTTCGCCTATTTGAGTGACTACGTTTTTGGTGGGATGACTTCCGATATTTGGCGTTTTGTAACTGAGGTTGGAGTTGTGGCATTTCTCATATTACTATTTGGTGAAATATTACCTAAAGTATATGCCAATAGAAACAGAATAGTGTTTTCGAAATTTATGGCCTATCCGCTAAAAGTTTTGGATTTTGTGTTTTCTCCTATAAATATCCCTATGCAACGTTTTACCTTAGCTATTAATAATAGGATTAGAGGACAAAAATCTAATTTAAGTGTCGACCAGTTGTCACAGGCCTTAGAGCTTACAAGTGAAGAAGACACTACCAAGCAAGAACAAAAAATCTTACAAGGCATAGTATCCTTTGGAAATACAGATACGAAACAAATCATGCGCCCGAGAATTGACATTTTTGCCATTGATCATACAGCAAAATTTAACGAAATATTACCCGAAATTGTAAAGAATGGGTATTCTAGGATTCCAGTTTACAAGGACAATATGGATCAAATTGTTGGGATTCTATATGTAAAAGATTTGTTGCCTCATATTGATAAAGATCAATTTGACTGGATACCTTTATTACGCGAGCCATTTTTTGTACCTGAGAATAAAAAACTAGATGATCTTATGGTTGAGTTTCAAGAGAAGAAAATACATTTGGCTGTTGTAGTAGATGAATATGGTGGTACATCTGGTATTGTTTCATTAGAGGATGTTATTGAGGAAATCGTAGGTGATATAAGTGATGAGTTTGATGATGATGACTTATTCTATTCTAAATTAGACGACAATAATTACGTATTTGAAGGCAAGACTACCTTAAAAGATTTCTATAGAATTATTAAACTTGAAGATGAAGAAATTTTTGAAAGTAATAAGGGAGAAGCCGAAACAATTGCAGGATTTATTTTAGAGACTTCTGGTAGTTTTCCGAAACAGGGTAGTAAAATAAATTTTGAAAACTTCGTTTTTACAATAGAAGCCATAGATAAAAAACGCATTAAACGTATTAAAATCACTATTAATAGATGATTAAAAAAGGAATCGTATTGGTACTAATGTTGGCATGTATAGCTTGTAAAGACGATCCAGTTCCAAAACCAAAAGCCTATTTGAGATTAGACTATCCTCAACCAGATTACCATAGAGTGAATACAGAATTGCCGTTTACATTCGAAAAAAATAAGTTAGCCAAGAGCTTGAGTGAACCCAAAGTTGCGAGAGATCAAAAATCGATTGGTTTAGATCTGGAATATCCAACAATGAGAGGAACTATTTATCTAACTTATAAACCCATAACGCCTAATAATCTAAGAGATTTACTAATAGATGCTCAAAAGATCACACAAGAGCACACCATAAAAGCAGATGCTATTGCAGAACAACCCTACATAAATGCTGAGAATGGTGTATATGGTATGTTTTATGAAGTTGGTGGTAATGCGGCTTCACAATCTCAGTTTTATGTTACAGACAGCACAAAACACTTTATAACTGGGTCTTTATACTTTTACGCTAAACCTAACTATGATAGTATATTGCCAGCAGCATATTACTTGCGAAATGACATCAAACATTTGATGGAAACCATTAGATGGACTAACTAAAAAAAGCCACTCAATTGAGTGGCTTTTAAATTCTTTTATAAAGGAGATTAAGCTTTTTCTTTCTTCTCAGCACAACATTTCTTCTCGCAATCTTCTTTACAAGCTTTTTTCTCTGCTTCAGTTTTTCCTTTACAACAGTCCTTAGTACAGTCGTCAGCACAACCTTTTTTAGCTGAAAACGTCTCAACGGTTTTCATGTTTTTTACTGCGTAGGTTTCACCAGTTTTCTTTACACAGGCTTCTAAGGATTCTGTAGATAATTTAGCTTCGTCATACTCCACCATGGCCATTTCATTAGCAAAATCTACTTTTGCAGATTTAACACCATCCAATTTGGCTAATTTCTTTTCAATGGTCTTAGCGCAACCAATTTCACAAGTCATGCCTTCAATGTTAAACTCTGCCTTGGCATATGTAGCATCAGGATTTAACGCTTTAACATCGGCAGTTGTGTCAACTGTTTTGATCTCAGGTTGGGCTTCATTTTTACAGGCAAAAATTACCATCGTAAGAAGTACAACACCGAGTATATTTTTCAATGCTTTCATAAGTAAATAGTATTAAGTTGTGCGCTAAAATAATAATTATTGGCGTTAATTGCTGTTAAAATATAACCTTTGTATATTCTTTAACGCTTATGTTTACCCGAAACAAAAAATGGATTCTTCTATTTGTATTAGCGCTTATTTGGGGCAGTTCTTTCATTCTTATTAAGAAAAGTCTTATAGGTCTTACACCATTTCAATTAGGAGCTCTCCGCATCATAATTTCGGGTGGGTTCATATTTATGGTAGGCTTTTATACGTTAAAGCCCTTAACTAAGACCATTTGGAAGTGGTTAGCTATTTCTGGGTTTTTAGGTACGTTTTTTCCGTCTTTTTTATTTGCTTTCGCCGAGACTGAAATTGACAGCGCTGTGGCTTCAATTTTAAATTCATTAACACCATTAAATACGATTCTATTTGGTTTTGCGGTATTTAAAATTGCATCAACTAAACGTCAAATATTAGGGGTTATTATTGGATTTATTGGAACAGCTATTTTGATAGGTGAAGGCATGCAGCTTAATCCACAACAAAATTATTTGTATGCTGGATTAGTCATAATTGCATCTGTTATGTACGCCTTTAACGTTAATATTATTAAGCGACATTTACAAGATGTTAAGCCTATAGCCATAGCTGCTGGAAATTTTGCAGCAATTATGATTCCGGCAATATTAGTGCTCTTGTTTAGTGGTTTCTTTAAGGCTGAAACCTTGTCGAATCCGAATTTAAAAATGTCTATGGTTTATATAGTAACACTTTCATTATTTGGTACGGCAATGGCAAAAGTTTTGTTTAACCAATTAGTACAAATCGCAACACCAGTATTTGCCTCTTCTGTTACGTATTTAATGCCTGTTGTAGCTGTAATCTGGGGACTTTTAGACGATGAAGGATTCAGTCTTATTCAGGCCTTGGCGACCTTGTTGATTTTAACGGGTGTTTATTTGGCCAACCGAAGAAAATAACGCGCAATTAGCAGTAGTAAATAGGATAATATCTAAATTTTTCCGAAATTTAAGGTGAGCCTTACTTAAGTAAATCTTTACAATAATGAAAAATTTGACGCTTCCAGTGCGCTTTGGTGTGGTTATTAGCGGTCTGTTAATTGCTTACTTTTTGGTATTAGCACTTTTCGGCAAACATACCTCGCCAGTTTTTAGTTTATTCAATTCTATAATAACAGGAATTGGTCTATATGAAGCTATCAAGATTTATAAACTAAGAGAAGGCAATAATTTTAATTACATAAATGGCTTCAAAATTGGGTTGATAGCAGGTGGTATAGCGACCATCATTTTTACGATATTTTTTGCGTTCTATGCGACCGAAATTAATCCACCTTTCTACAGTGAATTGTTAACATCGGTTAGCATGGATTTGAGCCCTGGACTAATGATTTTTGCCGTGGCTATTTTAGGTGTAGTGACTACCATAATTGCCACCTTTACCTTAATGCAGTTGTTTAAGCCTTCAAACAACCATTCTTAAATAGTAAAAACGTTTGTGCATTAATAAAATAGCAGTATATTTGCACTCATTTTTCGAATAAATTAAATAATAATAAACGTTACGCTATGTACGCAATTGTAGAGATAGCAGGGCAACAATTTAAAGTTGAAAAAGACCAAAAAGTGTTTGTTCATCGTTTAGCCACTGAAGAAGGTAAAAAAGTCGCTTTCGACAATGTACTTCTTATTGGTGATGGTGATAAATTTACTGTTGGCGCCCCAGCTATAGGCGGAGCTCAAGTAGGAGCGAAAGTCTTAAGGCACCTGAAAGGTGACAAAGTGATCGTCTTTAAAAAGAAAAGACGTAAAGGTTACAGAGTAAAGAATGGTCATCGCCAGGCGTTGACTGAAATTCAAATTGAAGGTATTGTGGCTTCAGGTGCTAAAAAAGCAAAAGCTGAACCAAAAGCTAAGGCCGAGCCTAAAGCAAAAGTAGAAGCACCAAAGAAAGCTGCTGCACCAAAAAAAGAAGCGCCAGCTAAAGCGGAAGCTTCTAACGATTTGAGTAAAATGACCGTTGCCCAATTAAAGGCAATGGCTAAAGAACAAGGTATCACAGGATACTCATCAATGAAGAAAGCAGACCTTATAGCTGCTTTAAGTTAAACCATAAAATCGATATATCATGGCACATAAAAAAGGAGTTGGTAGTTCGAAAAACGGTAGAGAATCAGAAAGTAAACGCCTTGGCGTAAAGATTTTTGGTGGCCAAGCTGCAATAGCGGGTAACATTATCGTTAGACAACGTGGTACTACACATCACCCAGGTGAGAATGTGTATGCTGGTAAAGATTACACATTGCATGCTAAAGTAGATGGTGTTGTAAAATTTGAAAAGAAAAAAGGCGGAAAATCATTTGTATCTATAGAGCCATTTGAGGCTTAAGAGATTTTTCAACTTAAGATAAATAAAAACCCTTTCTGGAAACAGATAGGGTTTTTTATTTCAAAATATCTCTTATAATCTTTAGATGATGCGTGG
>CAJHYL010000357.1_pt1 | contig 12956 bp, 9 predicted proteins | sample 9198761 | NCBI WGS metagenome assembly CAJHYL01 (sample SAMEA7708360, study PRJEB35096) | sediment metagenome | biome: marine neritic benthic zone biome [ENVO:01000025]; feature: sediment [ENVO:00002007]; material: shallow marine sediment [ENVO:03000034] sea grass bed [ENVO_01000059] ...
CAGCGATGTACATGAGGTATTTCACCATCCCAATTCCCGTGCATATGCTCGATTGGTGCGGTCCATTCTAAAGTGTTTGCATTCCATGGATTTTGCTCGGTTTTCTTTCCATAGAATATGCTATAGATAAAGTTCCATAGGAATACCAATTGAAAAGCGCCACCAATTAAGGCAAATGTTGTTATAATTACATTGACATCGGCTAAATCATCAAATAATGGGAAATTTGTATTTGTATAATAACGGCGTGGAAGTCCTGCCATACCAATAAAGTGCATTGGGAAGAATACGCCATAAGCCGTAATAACCGTGACCCAGAAATGAATATAGCCTAAATTTTTATTCATCATGCGCTTAAACATCTTTGGGAACCAATGGTAGATTCCTGCAAACATGCCATATAGTGCAGAAATACCCATAACTAAATGGAAGTGTGCTACCACAAAATACGTGTCATGAACATTAATATCTAAGGCACTATCTCCTAAAATAATTCCTGTAAGTCCACCCGTAATAAATGTTGATACCATCCCAATAGAGAACAGCATTCCGGGATTCATTTGTAGATTACCTTTCCACAAGGTGGTTATCCAGTTAAAGGCCTTTACTGCCGAAGGTATTGCAATTAATAGAGTTGTAAATGTAAATACGGATCCTAAAAATGGATTCATTCCAGACACAAACATATGGTGACCCCAAACTATTGTAGAAAGGAATGCAATTGCTAATATGGATGCAATCATCGCGCGATATCCAAAAATGGGTTTACGTGAATTCACCGACATAACTTCGGACACGATTCCCATGGCAGGCAATATTACAATATAAACTTCAGGGTGGCCTAAAAACCAAAATAAGTGCTCAAATAAAACTGGTGATCCTCCTTGATAGTGTAAGACTTCACCTTGTATAAATATATCTGATAGGAAGAATGATGTACCAAAGCTTCTATCCATTATTAGCATTAAAGCTGCCGATAATAATACTGGGAAAGAAACAACACCGATAATTGCAGTTACGAAGAACGCCCAAATTGTAAGTGGAAGACGTGTCATTGACATGCCTTTTGTTCTTAAATTAATAACGGTTACAATATAATTAAGCGATCCTAATAAAGACGATGCAATAAATATGGCCATAGAAACTAACCATAAGGTCATCCCTGCACCTGATCCACCTTGTGCCATAGGTAGTGCACTAAGGGGTGGGTAAATTGTCCATCCCGCTGCGGCAGGACCTGCTTCAACAAATAGTGACAAGACCATAAATACTGAAGACACAAAGAATAACCAATACGACACCATATTCAAAAATCCTGATGCCATATCTCTTGCGCCACACTGTAGTGGAATTAAGAGGTTACTAAACGTACCACTAAGTCCAGCAGTAAGCACAAAGAATACCATTATGGTACCGTGAATGGTTACCAGCGCCAAATAGATATCAGCATCCATAACACCATCCGGTGCCCAACGTCCAAGCAATGCTTCGAAGATTGGATTTGGATCTTCTGGCCAAGCCAACTGCATACGGAATAACAAAGACATAACGATGCCAATTACACCCATTATAGTACCAGTAATAAGATATTGCTTAGCAATCATCTTATGGTCTTGGCTAAAAATATATTTAGTTATGAATGTCTCCTTATGATGGTGATGTCCATGATCGTCATGTGCATGTGAATCGTGTGCTGACATATCTTATCTTTTATTCTCTTTAAGGTTGTAGTAATGAATTTTTAAAAACTGTTTGTTGTTTCATCCATTCTTGAAACTCTTCTTCTGTCTCAACAATAATTTTCATTTGCATATTATAATGTGACTTTCCACATATTTTATTGCAAAGTAGTAAGTAATCAAACTCGTAGCGAACTTCTTGACCTCGTGCTTCAATTTCTTCTTTATTCCCTGCTCTGATCTTATTTATATTCGCGACTTTATCAATCATATCAGGATTCTGGCGCATTTCGACAGTGGTTACTGTCGGCGTGAAACTAAATTGCGTAATCATTCCAGGAACACAGTTCATTTGCGCTCTAAAATGTGGCATATAAGCCGAGTGCAGAACGTCTTGAGATCTCATTTTAAAGATAACCTGGCGACCTACTGGTAAATGCAATTCTGTAGCAATTACGTCATCCTCTGCATAAGGATCAGATTCATCAACACCTAAAATGTTGGCATTATCTAAATTGATTAAGCGCACATTAGATTTTCCTAATACCTGATCTTCGCCAGCATATCGTGCTTTCCAATTAAATTGTTGTGCATAAAGTTCGATCACAAGTGCATCTTCTTCCTCTTCAAAATTCATGATTTCTGACCAGGCAAATAATCCATAAATAATCAGTCCGGCCAACACTATCACAGGAATGATCGTCCAAATAAACTCCAGCTTATCGTTATCAGCAAAGAACAATGCTTTTTTCCCTTTTTCACCTCTATATTTATAGGCATAGTAATGCAACAAGAATTGTGTCACGGTCTGTACAAAAAATATGACGACCATTGTAATGATCATAAGGTTGTCAATAGTAGGGCCGTGTTCTGACGCCGAATTGGACATAAGTGGGAAATCCCCATAAAAAACAAAACACCAAATGGTAATAGCATAAATAAAGATTAGAAATCCTAGCATTAAGTAGCCATTCATTTTGTTATCAAAATCGGTAGCTACTCCTGGTGATTCATTCTTAGCCAAAGTAAGATCAAAGATCTTAACCATTTGCCAGATGGCAACTGTTATGCTTACTAAAACTAATATTACTAATAACGTAGTCATTGTCTAATTCTTCTTAATTCTTTTAATAATGGAATTGCTCACTTTCTTTAATGAATGCATTTCCTTTTGCTCTTAAAGGTGCTTTTGATAAGGCATAGAATGTCATGAAGAGGAATAAGCCTCCAAATAACATAACAGCACTTAATTCAGGTACACCAATAGACCAGCCATCGCCAACTGTAGCTGGCATAATCATATTAAACACATCTATATAATGACCTATCAAAATCACAATTCCTGCACAAACAATAAACCAAGGTATACGTTTGTAATCACTATTCATTAATACTAAAAATGGGAAAACAAAATTCATTACAAGCATTCCAAAAAATGGCAATTTATAGTGTTCGATTCGCGTTGCGAAATAGGTCACTTCTTCTGGAATATTCGCATACCATATAAGCATAAACTGTGAAAACCACAGATACGTCCAGAAAATACTAATGGCAAACATAAACTTCGCTAAATCGTGTAAATGGCTGTCATTTACAAATTCGAGATAGCCTTTAGATTTTAAGTAGATAGATACAAGTGCTATAACGGTAATACCGCTTACAAACATACTTGCAAATACATACCATCCAAATAGAGTGCTAAACCAGTGTGGATCTACACTCATTATCCAATCCCAAGACATCATCGATTCAGTAACTATGTAGAACACTAAGAACCCAGCCGATATTCTAAAATTACGTTTGAAGTTGGCATTATTATCGGCCGTATCTTGCGCAATAGACCACTTACGTGAGAACCATCTGTACAAACTCCAGCCCGCAATAAATATTAAGCCTCGAGTAATGAAACCAGTAGTATTCAAAAATCCAGATTTGCCTTGTATTAACTCATCATGAGCTACAACTTCTGGATCCATCCAAATAAATAAATGTGGTCCTGCCCAAAGTGCAATTCCTAATACTATTAATGCTCCTGGCAATAAATAATAAGTAATGGCTTCCATCACTCTAAACAATACAGGAGACCATCCTGCTTGAGAGGCGCGTTGTACGGCATAAAATGCCAAAGTCCCCAAAGCAATCATCATAAAGAAAAATGCGGCAACATACAATGCCGAATAAGGTCTATTATGAATTTGATGCATAACATGTTCTGCATGCTCATCTCCATCTCCATGTGCAGCTTCTTCACCATGGTCGTCAGAGCTCTCTTCATGATGGGTTGTTTCTTCGCCATGTCCACCATCATGATGATCTTCACTAGCGAGCATAGTCTTAACATCTTCTAGTGTAGTATGGTGTGCAGAGTAGTAGCTATAGCCCCATCCTATTGCACCCAAAACTATTAAAATGATGGCTACTATTTTAAGTCTATTTGAAAAAGTATAATTTTCCATTTATAACTTTATCTAATTAATTTCTTCTTTTAGCTTCATAACGTAAGCTGTCACCTGCCAACGTTCTTCTTCGTTTAGTTGATTGAAATAAGAACCCATTGCATTGCGTCCATAATAAATTACATGGTAAACACTTCCTTCGGTAATTGCTCTTCCAGCATCGTCATAACTCGGTACACCTAATATTTTTTCACGTTTTACTAAATTACCTTGCCCCTTTCCTTTATTGCCATGGCAAATACCACAATAGATATCATATAGTTCTTTACCTCTATCGAAATCAACAACTGTTGAATCTAGTGGACTAGTAAGTTCTGTTTTAGCTCTTTCGTAATCATCATTAGTATTTTCATATGCATAAACCGAACCACCTCGTGCTATACTTCCTTCAGGAGGCAACATAGCTGATTGTTCGCCTGCAAAAATTTCGTATTCTCCATAAGTTTCATAACTAGGTGATTCATACATCTGAGGAAAGAACTGGTAGTTTGGCCTAGAATCCTTTTTACAAGATTGAAATACGCCAATTAATATTACTACAGCTATTATTTTATATAAGCTCTTCATATTTAGTGTGCTTCTTTTTCAACTACTTTTAACTCAACAGCACCAGTGTCTGTGAGGAAATTCATAAGTTCCTTTTCGTTATTATTCACCATGACTTCCATCAAAAAGTGGTCGTCAGTGGTTCTTGGATCAGGGTTCTCTGCCTTCTTAAACGGCCACATCTTACTGCGTAAATAAAAGGTAATAACCATTAAATGCGCAGCAAAAAATACAGTCATTTCGAAAATTACTGGTACAAAAGCAGGAATGTTTTCATATAAGGTAAAACTAGGTTTTCCTCCAATATCTTGTGGCCAATCCTTAATCATGATAAAGTACAACATGGTTAAAGCAACTGCCAGACCCAAACAACCATACATAAATGAGGTTATGGCTATTCTAGTTGGTGCCAATCCCATTGCCTTGTCTAAACCATGAACAGGAAATGGTGTATACACCTCTTCTATATGATGATGCTTTTGCCGTACGGCTTTGACCGCAGACATTAAAACATCATCGTCAGTATACATAGCTTGAATTACCTTAGTAGTTTTCATCTGCTATAATTAGTTTAATAAGTTTTTGGCTTGACCTGCCCAATCATCACGTTCTGCTCTACCAGGGAAGGATTCTGTAATAGAATCTAGTAAGTCATACTCCTTCTTGGTCATTTTACTGACTTGTAAGTATGTGTAAATACCTATACTGTTAAGTACTTCTTCCATTTTTGGCCCAATGCCATTTATTTTTTGTAAGTCGTCAGCTGTTTGCGTATCAGCATCAAATGTTCCTATACTTTCAAATAACGAATTTACTTTATCATCTTCATCTGTTGAAGACTTAGATTCGACTACCTCAACGGCTTTGCTTGAAGTTCTTGCATCGGCTCCCGTACCCACTAAGCTTTGACCAGAATCTCTTAATCGCTTATAACGTTCTCCAGACGATTTGAGTATCGTTTTAACTTCAGCTTGCGCGATTACAGGGAATGTTCTCGCATATAGTAAAAAGAGTACAAAGAAGAATCCAATAGTCCCTATAAATATACCAATGTCAACAAAGGTTGGTGAGAATAATGTCCAAGACGATGGCAAATAATCTCTGTGCAATGAAGTAACAATAATTACAAATCGCTCAAACCACATACCAACATTCACTACTATTGATATGAAGAATGAGAACATAATACTTGTTCTAAGTTTCTTAAACCACATAAACTGTGGTGAGAAGACATTACAACTCATCATCATCCAATACGCCCAAGCATATGGACCTGTTGCTCTGTTTAAGAATGCATATTGTTCATATTCTACTCCTGAATACCACGCAATAAATAGCTCGGTAATATAAGCTACACCAACAATTGATCCTGTAATCATGATGACTATGTTCATCAGTTCAATATGTTGTACTGTAATATAATCTTCAAGCCTACATACTTTCCTCATTATAATGAGAAGTGTTTGCACCATGGCAAAACCAGAGAAAATTGCACCAGCAACAAAGTATGGCGGGAATATGGTAGTATGCCAACCTGGAATAACAGAAGTAGCAAAGTCAAAAGATACAATTGTATGTACCGAAAGTACTAATGGTGTTGCTAAACCTGCAAGCACCAATGAAACTTCTTCAAAACGCTGCCAGTCCTTTGCTCTACCAGACCAACCGAAACTTAACAACGAATATATTTTCTTTTGGAATGGTCTAACCGCACGATCTCTAATCATTGCGAAATCTGGCAATAATCCTGTCCACCAGAAAACTAATGATACAGAAAGGTATGTAGAGATGGCGAATACGTCCCAAAGTAATGGCGAATTGAAATTCACCCAAAGTGAACCATATTGGTTTGGTATTGGTAGTACCCAATAGCCTAGCCAAGGTCGTCCCATATGTATTATAGGGAATAATCCAGCTTGGATAACAGAGAATATGGTCATGGCTTCAGCCGAACGGTTTACAGCCATTCTCCATTTTTGTCTAAAAAGAAGGAGAACCGCCGAAATAAGTGTTCCTGCGTGACCAATACCTACCCACCAAACAAAATTGGTGATATCCCAAGCCCAACCAACAGTTCTGTTTAGACCCCAGGTTCCGATTCCCGTTGAGATGGTATAAATTATACACCCTATTCCCCATAGAAAGGCAGCAAGCGCAATACCAAAGACAATCCACCATTGCTTATTGGCTTTCCCTTCAACAGGTCTTGCTACATCAACAGAGACATCATGATATGATTTCTCGCCTGAAACTAAAGGTTTTCTAATAGGTGCTTCGTAATGAGACGCCATAATTTATTTTTAATTTTCTTTATTAATTAAGCTTCGTTTGTGTTTCTAACTTTCACTTGATACATCACATTTGGCTTTGTACCTACACTCGCCAATAAACGATACGCTCTTTTATCATCTTTTAATTTGGTTATTTCATCATCCTCATTATTGATATCACCAAATACCATTGCACCCGAACTACAAGCAGCAGAACACGCTGTCTTAAACTCATTCGGTTTTATCTGTCTCCCATCACGCTTAGCATCTAGAATAGTTTTCTGAGTTATTTGAATACACATCGAACATTTTTCCATCACACCGCGCGATCTTACAGTAACATCTGGATTGATCACCATACGACCTAAATCATCATTCATAAAGAAATCGAATTCATCGTTGCCATTATAAAGGAACCAGTTGAAACGACGCACTTTATATGGACAGTTATTTGCGCAATAACGTGTTCCTACACAACGGTTATACGCCATATGATTTTGCCCTTGACGACCATGTGATGTCGCTGCAACAGGGCATACAGTTTCACAAGGTGCATGATTACAATGTTGACACATTATGGGTTGGAATGCAACTTGCGGATTGGCCGAAGGTGACTCCATTTCCAATAATGCTTCACGCTCTTCTGTAAACCAGCCTTTGGCACTGTCTAATTTCTCGTTATCACCTTCAAAAGTTTCTTCAGATGAGTAATATCTATCTATACGAAGCCAATGCATATCACGACTTCTTCTAATCTCTTCCTTACCTACAACCGGTACATTATTTTCTGCATGGCAAGCAATCACACAAGCGCCACAGCCAGTACATGAATTTAAATCTATTGATAGATTAAAATGATGTCCAATTGAACGATCAAAGTCATCCCAAAGGTCAACTTTCGGAGATGTTACTGGTGTTTCTTTGTGCTCCAGTGATACTACTGGAACAGCATTATAATAGTCCTTATCTTTTGTATTGAAAACTTCAAGAGTTGTTTCTCTAATAATGTCATCTCTACCCATCAGTGTATTATGCAACTGAATACAGGCAAACTCATGTTTTCCTTCAACAGCTTCAATCGAAACTTCCTGAATTGTACTAAAATTATGGTAAAGTGGGTATGCGTTGACACCTGTTTGCATTTCAGTTTTCATACCTTCTGTCTTCCCATATCCAAACGACAGTCCTGCTGTTCCTTTGGCTTGACCAGGTTGAATAATAACAGGTACGGTTACCGATACACCATTAGCTGTAACCTTGGCATATTTTCCGTTTAATCCACCTGTTGCATCGTTCCTCTCTTGACTGAAAAATGTACTTCTATCTAAATATAAACCAAGCTCTTTGGCGTCTGCTTCAGATATGGTTAGGTAGTTATCCCACGTAACTCGAGTTAATGGGTCTGGAAATTCTTGTAACCATGGATTATTTGCTTGTTGCCCATCACCCATTCCGGTTTTTGAATATAAAGTCAATTCCATACCAGAAGATGTTGTCGCTGCTAAAGCCCTCGCTAAACTACTGTCATCCGAAACCGTCTCGCTCTCACTTTCATTAGATGTTGTTGTATCTTCTGTAGATGAATCACTGCCTTGGTAAACACCATCATGTAGTGCCTGATTCCAAGATGTATCACTCAAAATAGTAGTTTCCCAATAATTTTTCAAGTAATCGGCATACGATTCTTGCTCACCATTCATGGCCATTAAAAACTCTTGAAACTGTCTTGTATCGAATAATGGTCTTATTGTAGGTTGCATTAAAGCATAATGTCCTTTTACCATTTCTGAATCGCCCCAAGATTCTAAATAATGAGGTGCTGCAGCGATATATTGACATACTTGCGCTGTCTCATCTGCTTTCATTGAAAATGATACTGAAAGCTCAGTATTACTCAATCCAGTGGCAAACTCTTCAGCATTTGGCAATGAATACATAGGATTTACGCCGCTCATAATAACCGCACCTACTGTTCCAGCATTCATATCTGAAATTAATTGCGATACCGCCTTATCGTCACCTTGTCTTGTAATTATAGGATGTTGCGTATCGAAGGCCTTACTGCCCAAATGCTCATTAATTGCTAATGCCAAAGTTTGTGCATTAACATCATTGATGCCTGTTACTAAAACTCCATTACTGCCTGCACGTAGAAGCTCTGATGCTGCTTTTTCTACAGCGTCCTCAACCCACGCAGGAAGCGTACCTGAAACGGCACTGCCAGTAATTTTACCATATAATTTTGCCAAGGCAACTTTTTGCTCACTTGGCTTTAAAGGAATTCTTTTATCTGCGTTGGCACCAGTTAATGACATATTAGATTCAAACTGAATATGTCTAGACATTTTACCATCTTTCGGAACACGTCCTTTAGCATATCCAGCGTCAAACCCACCACCTTGCCAATCCCCTAAGAAATCGGCTCCTACAGAGACAATAGTCATCGCTTTTGAGAAATCATAATTTGCTAAAGCACGCTCACCATATTTATTTTGAAAAGCATCTAAAGCAGTAGATTCTGAAATTGCATCATACACCACATGACGGACATTACCAAATTTCGCTTGGAATTCCGAAATTAATTGTGATGTTGACGGACTCGCAAATGTTTGCGTTAAGAGCACTATGTCTTTTCCTGAATTGCCTAATTCTTCTAGTTTTGTTTTTACCGCATCATCAAACTCTATCCAAGAGATCGCTTCGCCTTCTTTTTGTGGGCCTTGAACTCTAAGACTATCATATAATCCTAAAACTGATGCATGTACTCTTGCATTGGCACTTCCGTGAGTTTCCGCAAGATCATTATTCTCAATTTTAATAGGTCTTCCTTCTCTAGTTTTAACCAAAACACTGGCAAAATCGTAACCGTTAGCAATAGTAGTTGCGTAGTAGTTAGCTACCCCAGGCACAATAGATTCTGGCTGTACAACATAAGGTATAGACTTTATGACTGGCCCTTCACAAGCTGCCATCGTTGCAGCAGCTGTACTAAAACCAACATACTTTAAGAAATCACGACGTGTCGTAGAAGAAGATTCTAAATTCTCTTTATCTCCTAAAAACTCATCTACAGGAATTTCATCTACAAACTCCTTATGTTTCAACGCCTCAACCTCCGAGCTATACTTTGGGTCTAACTCTTCAACACTTTTCCAGTATTTCTTGTTTGATGACATATTGTTAATTGAATTACTTCTTTATTAATTTAATAGTGGCATTTACCACATTCTAAGCCTCCCATTTGTGCAACGGTTAATTGCTCAACACCATATTTCTTCGAAAGCTCCTCATGAATTTTTTCGTAATAGCCATTGTCCTTCACCTGAACATTAGTCTCTCTATGGCAATTAATACACCAGCCCATAGTTAATGGAGCGTGTTGGTACATGATTTCCATTTCCTCAACAGGGCCATGACATGTTTGACATTCTATACCAGCCACAGAAACGTGTTGTGAGTGGTTAAAATATGCAAAGTCTGGCAGGTTATGTATTCTTACCCATTTTACAGCTTGTGTTTCACCTGTATATTCTTGATTAGCATCGTCCCAACCTGCAGCGGCATATAATTTCATTATTTCTGCATCATAAAATGCCTTGTCGTACTCCGCAGTTGTTTCGCCAGAATATTCATAAATTGATTTATGGCAATTCATACAGATATTCAATGAAGGAATACCTGAATGTTTACTTACACGAGCAGAAGAGTGGCAATACTTACAATCTATGTTATTATCACCCGCATGAATTTTATGTGAAAAGTGAATAGGTTGTACAGGTTGATAACCTTGATCGATACCTAATTGCATGAAGTAGCCAAAAGCAAAATATCCACTAGCCAGTAAAAAGAAAATTGAAGTAACTAACATTAAAAATTGGTTTTGGACAAATGCTTTCCATAATGACTTTCCTTGTGTGGCCTCAACAATTTCTACATCATTTGCCTTTGCAAATCGTCGCAAGGTTTTGTTCACCATATAGAGGCCAACAGCCAAGAGCACAAACAATATGGCTAATGCGCCAAGTATGATCTCATTAGAAATACCTGAAGAAGATCCGCCTACATCAGAAGTTGCAACGGCTGTTTCGGTCACAGCAGGTGTTGCTGGTTCTTGAGCGGTATATGCCAAAATATCTGCAATGTCTTGATCTGTCAATTGCGGCATTGCCGTCATTGCTGCACCGTTGTACTCTGCGTAAATTTTATTGGCATAAGCATCACCAGATTTTACAACAGCAGCACTGTTTCTAATCCATGCTCTAATCCAATCTATATCTAAACCTTCATCCTCTTCTAATCTTGTTTGCACATAACGCAATGCAGGTCCGGTCATTTTTTTATCTAGTGTATGACAGGCAGCACAATTAGTGTTAAATAGGGATTTCCCTTTTACTGGATCACCTTCTTGTGCAAAAGATATTAATGCAAACGCAAAAAATAAGATAAAACTTAAGAGTGAAGTATTTCGGTTAGTTGTTTTAATGGCTATGTTTTTCTTAACATAAGTAGAATTCAATTCTACGGTTTGGTACGATTTTTTCATATAGAGTTAAAACGGTTAAAAAAATCTCTGGCAAAATTAAGATTTAAAGTCGATTTTAGAAATGTTAGAGAAGCGTTAATGTGTAATTTATAAACATTCTAAATAATAAAAATAGAAGTATAAAAGTTATATCATATACATTTGCTTAAAATTATAAGAACAATGTTCAACTTATTGCAAAAAAAGTCAATCATTTTCAGTGCTTTCTTACTCCTTTTAATGTTTAATGTAAACGCACAACAAGGAGATGTTCAAGTGAATCAAAGTCAGGAAGTTGATGCGCTTTTGGCAATTAAAAAAGACCTCAATAAACGCAAATCGAATTTTAAAATTCAAATTTATAATGGCAACCGCTCTGGTGCCGAAAATGCGCGTTCTAATTTTTTAAGCACCTATGGGTGGTCAACATCAATGGAATACGAAACACCTAATTACAAAATATGGGTAGGTAATTTTAGAACACGACTTGATGCAGATCGCGCTTTAATTCGTGTTAAACGAAAATTCCCTAATGCCTTTATCTTCAAATTAAACAAGAAGAACTAAAACTCTTCTTAAATTTCATCTAATTTCTTGATGGGTAAGTGCCATACAAAGCTATAATGTAATTGATAGCAATATAAGGGTCTCTCTTATTAATGGGTACAGTGCTTGACACAGATTGTCCAACAACACCAACTTTATCTTTAGACCGATCTGAAACACCTACAACCATCAACGCCAATGTTTCAGCACCGCCTTTTTGACCTAATCTAAAGGTAGATAACCCAGGTCCTGTCCCAGGATGAATTGGTGCTCTCCCTCGAAGATCTGGTAAACCAAAAGTTGTTCTACCATCACCTCCATAGGTGGTTCCCAAAATTGAAAATAACGCTGTGTTTTGTGATATTGGCAGTAATTGCCCTTCACAAAAAGCCCAACCTCTTGGTGCAAAATTTCCTGCGAACATTTTGATTTCACCTATCATGGCTTCTTGTGACTGCGTTGAACTTGGAGCGCACAAAAAGGCCAATAAAACAATAGTAAATAATGAGTTTCTCATAATATAAATCTTTAATTAATGCCGCAATAAGGTACAAAAATTAAGCATTAAAAAAGCGGCTTAAAAGCCGCTTTAGATTTATTTGAGAGTCTTTTTAACCGCCACTTCTTGAAAGGCTTCAATGACATCGCCTTCTTTTATATCGTTGTAGTTTTTAACCTGTATACCGCAGTCATACCCTTTGGCAACTTCTTTTACATCGTCTTTAAATCGTTTAAGTGATGACAATTCACCTGTAAAAATAACAACGCCTTCTCTAATTAATCGAATACCTGAATTTCTGTAAATTTTACCAGTAGTTACCATACACCCAGCAATAGTTCCGATTTTAGAAATCTTAAATGTCTCACGAATTTCTGCTGTTCCAGTAATCTCTTCTTTAAACTCTGGAGATAACATCCCTTCCATGGCATCTTTAAG
>CAJHYL010000304.1_pt1 | contig 12915 bp, 13 predicted proteins | sample 9198761 | NCBI WGS metagenome assembly CAJHYL01 (sample SAMEA7708360, study PRJEB35096) | sediment metagenome | biome: marine neritic benthic zone biome [ENVO:01000025]; feature: sediment [ENVO:00002007]; material: shallow marine sediment [ENVO:03000034] sea grass bed [ENVO_01000059] ...
CCCAATCGTTAAATGGATTGGGTTCACTATATATTTTCTTAGTTTTTTATATCTCTCTTTTATCGTCCCACGCTTCAAGGTAGTCTTTAACGATTGGGTTTTTTATTTTTACCATACTTAAAAACCAATCAGTTGTCAAAATTAGAATTAAATAAGCCCATTTGTTTCTTTGATCTAGAAACGACGGGCGTTAATATTTCGAAAGATCGCGTCGTAGAAATTTCAATTTTAAAGATATTTCCAGATGGGAATGAAGAAAGTAAAACTTGGCTTGTAAACCCCGAAATGCCTATACCTAAAGAAGTTACCGCCATCCATGGAATTTCTGATGAGGATGTTAAAGATGCCTCAACATTTAAAGAAATAGCTAAAGACGTACAGCTAATGATCAAGGATGCCGATTTAGGTGGCTTTAATTCTAATCGCTTCGATATTCCCTTATTGGCCGAAGAAATGTTACGCGCCGAATTGGATTTTGATATGAAAGGCCGTGTGGCTGTTGATGTGCAGACTATTTTTCATCGTATGGAACAACGTACATTATCTGCCGCATATAAATTTTATTGCAATGAGAACTTAGATGATGCCCATAGTGCCGAAGCCGATACCAAGGCCACCTATGAGGTACTTAAGGCACAAATTAAAAAATACGACAATCTCGAAAATGACATTAAGTTTCTCTCTGAATTTAGCTCAAGAAAGAAATTTGCTGATTTCGCTGGTTTTATCATTTACAACAAAAAAGGGGAGGAATGCTTTTCATTTGGAAAACACAAAAACAAACGTGTTGTTGATGTGATGGAGCAAGAACCAGGTTACTTTGGTTGGTTACAAAACGCCGATTTTCCTTTATATACTAAAAAAGTATTAACTGCAATTAAACTAAGAAGTTTAAACAATAAGCTTTTGTAAGATGAAAATCATTTGCATTGGTAGAAATTATTCAAAGCATATAGAAGAACTGGCTAACGAAAAACCATCAGATCCAGTAGTGTTTTTAAAGCCAGATTCGGCTATAGTTCTTAAAAATCAACCATTTTTTATTCCAGAATTTACAAAGGATGTACATCATGAAGTTGAAGTTTTGGTGAAGATCTGCAAAATTGGAAAGCATATTACTAAAAAATTCGCGCATAAATATTATGAGGAAATAAGTTTAGGTATTGATTTTACAGCGCGAGATGTGCAAAGTACTTGTAAAGAAAAAGGATTGCCTTGGGAAAAGGCCAAGGCGTTTGATGGTTCGGCGGTTATTGGTAAATGGTTGCCTAAACAGAAATTCGATGTAAATGACTTGAATTTTCAATTGAAAAAAAATGATTCGGTCGTTCAAGATGGTAATACTAGCCTAATGCTCTGGAAGATAGATGAATTGATAGAATATGTCTCAAAATATTTTACTTTAAAGATTGGAGACGTTATCTTTACAGGAACGCCTGCAGGTGTTGGCAAGGTAATTGCTAATGACCAGTTAAAAGGATATATAGAAGGTACGGAAGTATTTTCGGTAACAATTAAGTAAATGGAACAACATTACAAACTATACAAAATTCGTGAACTCGCAAGTGGTGATGAAGAATTTGTACAAACCTTAGTGGCAACTTTTCTCGAAGAAGTGCCCGAAGACGCTAGGCAATTAAGAATTGCTGTTGACAGTAGAGATTATCTGGCGTCTTACAAAGCTGCCCATAAAATGAAACCTACTATCGATTTGTTTGAATTAGGTGTTTTGGACCAGTTAATAGAAGTTCAAGACTGGGGAAAATTTGAACAAAAAAACAAAGACATTTCTCGTCAACTAGACAATGTTATGGCAGCCATAAGTAGAACAATTGACGAACTAAAAGTAGATTTTAATCTCTAATGAACGCAGAGATTATAACTATTGGCGATGAAATTCTAATTGGCCAGGTTGTAGATACCAATTCTGCATATATTTCAAAAGAACTTAATAAAATTGGTGTTTCTGTATACCAAATTACATCCATTCAGGATGAAGAAGCACATATTTTAAAAGCTTTGAAAGAGGCTGAAGAAAATGCCGATATTGTGATTCTCACAGGTGGATTGGGCCCCACGAAAGACGATATTACTAAAATCACAATTGCGCAATATTTTAATGACACCTTAGTACAAGATAATGCGGTTTTAAAGAATATTCAACACTTGTGGAAAGTTCATGTAAAACAACCATTACAACAAGTAAATATAGATCAGGCACTTATTCCATCTAAGTCTAAAGCCTTAATGAACCATTATGGAAGTGCGCCGGGCATCTGGACAGAAACTAACGGCAAAGTATTTATTTCACTACCTGGAGTACCATTTGAGATGCGAAATTTAATGCATAAGTATGTCTTACCCCAACTAAGAGAAAAGTACGACTTACCTTATATCATGCATCGTACATTGTTAACTTATGGTATGGGAGAGAGTAGGTTAGCCGAACGAATTTCGAATTGGGAAGATAATTTGCCTAATTTTATTAAGCTCGCATATTTACCTAATTTAGGAAAAGTAAGGTTGCGATTATCTGCGAAACACCAAGACAAAAACTTAGTAAAGGAGGCCATGAGCTCTCAAATCGAAGCACTCTTACCGCAGATTGAAGATATTTTTGTTGGTTTCGAAGAAGATACGAGCATAGAGCAATCAATTGCTAAAAAATTAAAAGATAGCGGTAAAACCTTGTCCTTAGCAGAAAGTTGTACAGGCGGTAAAATAGCCGAACAAATTACAGCACATTCAGGTGCTTCAAAATATTTTAAAGGTAGCATTGTGAGTTATGCAACCCAATCTAAATTGGATCTACTGAATATAGATGCAGAATTAATCAATACCCATTCTGTAGTAAGTATAGAAGTGGCCAAAGCCATGGTAATAGGTGTTCAAAAACTTTTCAAATCAGACTATGCCATTGCTACAACAGGTAATGCAGGGCCTACCAAAGGTGACTCAGATGCTGAAGTTGGGGTAGTTTGTATTGCAATAGCCACGCCGTCAGAGGTTTATGTTCAAGAATATAATTTTGGAAATCATAGAACTAAGGTGATTAATAAAGCCGTTAATAAGGCCTTTGAACTATTGCTACGTGAATTATTAAAAATTTAAAATTAATATTTGTCTGCTAATAAAGAATTCGTAACTTTGCACCTCGTTTAAAAACAAGCTGAAATTTAAAGTTAGAAATCATGTCAAGAGTTTGTGAACTTACTGGTAAAAGAGCAATGTCGGGAAACAATGTATCGCATGCATTGAATAGAACAAAGCGCAAATTTAACGTGAATTTAGTGAAAAAGCGTTTCTATATTCCTGAAGAAGATAAATGGATTACCCTAAAGGTATCTACATCTGCTTTAAAAACAATTAATAAAGTTGGAATTTCTGCAGCTTTAAAGGAAGCAAGAGCAAAAGGTTTCATTAAGTAAAGGCTATCATTTAAAAGACTTTAACAATGGCAAAAAAAGGAAACAGAGTTCAAGTAATATTAGAGTGCACCGAGCATAAAAGCTCTGGTAAGCCAGGAACATCAAGATATATTACAACTAAAAATAAGAAGAATACGCCGGATCGATTGGAGATAAAAAAATTCAATCCTATTCTTAAGCGTATGACTGTTCACAAAGAGATAAAATAATATACGTCATGGCAAAGAAAGCAGTTGCATCGTTACAAACAGGTTCTAAAAGATTAACTAAGGCCATTAAGATGGTTAAATCACCTAAAACAGGTGCATATACATTTGTTGAGTCTATAATGGCTCCAGAATTGGTAAATGATTTCTTGAATAAGAAATAATCATATTTAAGTTATATAATATTAGAAAGCTGCTTTTTAACGAAAGCAGCTTTTATTTTATATTTACCTGACATAATAGCATTACTTTTTTAAGGCAAGACTTTTGCTATATCAAATTGAATAAATATGTAATTCATGAGTTTTTTTAAAAACATATTCTCTACAGAAAAAAAGGAGACTTTAGATAAAGGACTTGAAAAATCCAAAACTACATTTTTCAATAAATTGAGTAAGGCAGTTGCGGGTAAGAGTAAAGTAGATGACGAAGTATTAGATAACCTTGAAGAGGTTTTGGTGACAAGTGATGTTGGCGTAGATACCACCCTTAAAATTATTGATCGTATTGAAGAACGTGTTGCTAAAGATAAATACCTTGGCACTGATGAATTAAATCAAATATTACGAGAAGAAATTGCTGGTTTGCTGTCAGAAACCAATGTAGGCGAAGAAAGTGAGTTTGTTGTACCAGAGAATAACAAACCTCATGTCATTATGGTAGTAGGTGTTAATGGTGTAGGGAAAACCACAACCATAGGAAAATTAGCATCACAATTTAAGAAACAAGGTCTTAAAGTAGTTTTGGGTGCAGCAGATACCTTTAGAGCTGCCGCGATCGATCAATTACAAATTTGGGCTGATCGCGTAGATGTGCCTATTGTAAAACAAAATATGGGGAGCGATCCTGCTTCTGTTGCTTTTGATACATTGCAAAGCGCGGTCTCAACAGATGCCGATGTGGTTATTATTGATACTGCCGGACGTTTACACAACAAAGTTAATTTAATGAATGAACTAACTAAAGTTAAACGTGTTATGCAAAAGGTCGTTGAAGATGCACCTCAGGAAGTTTTACTAGTTCTAGATGGCTCTACTGGACAAAATGCATTTGAGCAAGCCAAGCAATTTACTGCTGCGACAGAAGTGACATCATTGGCCGTCACAAAATTAGACGGAACGGCTAAAGGTGGTGTAGTCATTGGTATTTCTGATCAATTTCAAATTCCGGTAAAATATATTGGTGTTGGTGAAGGCTTAGATGATCTTCAAGTATTCAATAAATTCGAATTTGTAGATTCATTCTTCAAATAAAAACTGTCTGATTTTTAGTATTTTGCTTTAAAATACGAATCATGCGTTGTTTTCTCCTAGTCCTTTTAATTATTGCCAGTTTTTCTTGCAAGGAAACCAACTCTAATCAAGACATTTCACAACCTCAAGAAGACGTTCCTGTTCTCAAAGATTCAATTGTATCACAGGTAGGTCCTGAAGACTTCAGAGAACTAAAAGTACTCGATTCTAAGTTCTTGTCTAATGATGAAATTTGGGCACCTCTGGAAAAAGAAATGTCTAGTTTCACGCAAGAAGATCATGATCGATTAAAGCCGTTTATTTTCGAACAAGATATACCTACAATTCAAAAACATGTTCAGGACGGGAAACTTAATTATGAACAATTAACGAAGTTCTATTTGTTTCGAATTAGAAAGTTTGATAGAGAAAATCCGTTATCATTAAACTCCGTAATTGCTATAAATCCTAATGTCATAAAAGAAGCTAAGGACTTAGATAACGACGATTATGATAATATTCATCCTATTTTTGGTATGCCAATTCTTTTAAAAGATAACATCAACGCAGAAGGTATGGCCACAACTGCAGGTGCGGCCGCTTTGAAAGATAATCGAACGAAAGATGCATTTATTACGGCCCAACTAAAGGCACGAGGCGCATTAATTTTAGGCAAGGCAAACCTAAGTGAATGGGCTTACTTTTTCTGTGGTGATTGCCCAAGTGGCTATAGTGCCATTGGCGGACAAACACTCAACCCTTATGGCAGACGCATTTTTGATACTGGAGGTTCCAGCTCTGGAAGTGGTGTAGCTGTGGCATCCAATTTATGTGTAGCGGCAGTAGGAAGCGAAACTTCAGGATCAATTTTATCACCTTCAAGTCAGAATTCAGTTGTAGGATTAAAACCTACCATAGGATTAGTAAGTAGAAGTGGTATTGTACCCATTTCAAGTACTTTAGATACCGCTGGCCCTATGACAAAAAATGTAATAGATAACGCCATATTAATGAGTGCACTTTATGGAGAAGATAAAACCGATAATAAGTCGTTTTGGGCACTTTGGGAACCAGATATGTATTATAAAGATCTCGAAGAAGCAACGCTATTAGGTAAACGTTTTGGCGTTATTAAGCGACTTATGACTGACTCTTTGTATGTTCAAGCTATAGATATTTTAAGATCTAAAGGTGCAACCATTATTGAAATAGAACCAGAGCGTAAAGAACGTAAAGGATTTATAAGTTTGCTCAACTTAGATATGCGCAAAGACCTTCCTGTTTACCTCAATACTTATGCTGCGGAATCTGTTAGCGTTAAATCGGTTGCCGATATTGTTGCCTTTAATCATAAGGACTCCTCAAAAGCCGCACCTTATGGGCAACGCTTGTTTAGAGAAATGCTAGCAGATCAAGGTACAGCTGCTACTTTAGATAGCATAAAACAGAATCTTCATCAAATAGGAAAAGATTTTTTCGACGGTCCGCGTAAAGCGCATAGGCTAAACGCCATATTATCTATAAATAATTACCACGCTGGTTATGCAGCTGTAGCCGAATATCCTGCCATTACAGTGCCTATGGGATATACCAATGAGGGAAAACCAAAAGGGCTCACCTTCATTGCCGAACGTTTAAGAGAAAAACAATTGCTAGAATGGGCTTATGCCTTTGAGAAAGCTTCAAAACTTAGAAAACCACCTAAAAACTATAACTAAGATCGTATCTTTGCTGCCTTAATTATAAGGATGCGCACAAAGTCACTCAAAAAGAACAAAATAAATGTTGTTACACTAGGCTGTAGTAAGAATGTTTATGATAGTGAAGTCTTAATGGGACAACTTAAAGCCAATGGTAAAGAGGTTGTACACGAAGACGAAGGCAATATTGTAGTGATAAACACCTGTGGATTTATAAATAATGCCAAAGAGGAAAGCGTCAATTCGATTTTGGAATTTGTGCAGAAAAAAGAGGCAGGTGAAGTAGATAAAGTTTTTGTAACTGGCTGTTTGAGCGAACGCTATAAACCCGATTTACAAAACGAAATTCCAAATGTAGATCAGTACTTTGGTACAACAGAGTTACCTAGTTTACTTAAGGCGCTTGGAGCCGATTACAAGCACGAACTAATAGGTGAACGCTTAACTACCACACCTAAAAATTATGCCTATTTAAAGATAGCTGAAGGATGCGATCGGCCCTGTAGTTTTTGTGCCATACCGCTTATGCGAGGCAGGCATCGTTCTACACCAATTGAAGACATTGTAATAGAAGCCGAAAAGTTAGCAGCCAATGGTATTAAGGAGCTCATTCTTATCGCACAAGACTTAACATATTATGGCCTAGACCTTTATAAAAAGAGAAATCTAGCAGAATTACTAAAAGCATTAGTTAAGGTAGATGGTATAGATTGGATTCGGCTACATTATGCCTTTCCTACTGGATTCCCAATGGACGTTTTAGAAGTGATGAAAACAGAACCAAAGATCTGTAACTATTTAGATATTCCGTTGCAACACATTTCAGACGATATCCTTAAAAGCATGCGAAGAGGTACCACGCATGAAAAAACCACCAAATTATTAAAGCAATTTAGAGTAGCAGTCCCAGAAATGGCTATTAGAACGACACTAATTGTTGGTTACCCTGGCGAAACGGAAGCGCATTTTGAAGAACTTAAACAATGGGTGGCCGACATGCGATTTGAACGCTTAGGTTGTTTTACTTATAGCCATGAAGAAAATACACATGCTTTTAATTTGGAAGACAATATACCTGAGGAAGTGAAGCAACAGCGTGCGAATGATATTATGGCACTGCAGTCACAGATCTCATGGGAATTAAATCAAGAAAAAATAGGGCAGACGTTTAAAGTTGTAATTGACCGTAAAGACGGTAATTATTTTGTTGGCCGTACTGAATACGATTCGCCAGACGTCGATAATGAGGTTCTTATTAATGCAGAAGACACTTACTTAAAAACTGGTGATTTCTACAATGTAAAAATAATTGATGCTTCAGATTATGACTTGTTTGGAAAGGTTGTAAAATGAAAGTGCTGACAAATAGATGCCAGCACATTTCTTCCAAAGAGTTAGAAATAGTTACTCAACAATTAATTTCTTAATAACACTAGACCTAGAGGTTTGGATGTTTAAAAAATACATTCCTGATGCGAGATTAGCTAACGAAACTTTAATTTCATTACCCTGTTGTTCTACCTCTGTTTCTTGTACTAAATTTCCACCAATCGAATAAATACTAACACGATTTAAAACAGAATTGTGAGGCATCTCTATTTGCACAAATCCAGTTGATTTTGCAGGATTAGGGTACATTTTAAACCCATCTGCTAGTTCTGGTTCATCAATTGATAATGTAGGATCTAAATATTCAAACATTTCAGCTCCTGAGACGCCATCGGTACCACCTAAATACAATGCTGGCGCATCGGTAACAGTTAAACCAAATGGCATTCCCGATCCAGATGGATTTAATTCTATCAAGGAGAGTGACCCATCAAATACATACAATTCTTTTCCAGTACTAGGATCGTCGGCAGTAAAATATAGTTTTCCGAACATTTCAACAAGTTCTAATGGCGCGCTTGGCCCAGACGGATTGACATCAATTTTTGTGACCATAGTAGTAATGGTATCATATTCATAAAGTTCTCGATCGCCCGTTGCCGCATCTTCAGCAGGCACAAAAATACTAGTCCCTACTTTTAAATAATTACCCGGAAATATTGCAGGAAAACTTGAACCTGCCGGATCTATGTCTATTTTGGTTAATGAAGACATAATTGTATCGTATTTGTACATTTCAACATCACCTAAATCAGAGGCTGTAAAATATAATATACCATCTGCTAGAACACCTTCAGCTGTGTATAACGCAAACGGCGAACTAGAGCCAGTCGCACTCACATCTATTTCTGTGAGCATAGACAATGCAGTATCGTATTTATGAAGTTCTTTATCACCTGTTGTACTTTCGGCATTAAAGTATAAATCTGGACCTACAGTTGTTAATTCGTTGGGATCACTAGAACCAGCAGGGTTTACATCAATCTTTGTTAATGTTACACCATCAAACATATAGAGTTCTTCATCACCAGCAACAGTAGCTACAAAAAATGCCAAGCCACCAGCAAACGTATACTCTTCGGGATCACCACTTCCTGCGGGATCTGTATCTATTTTAACAGCACTAACACCATCAAAATAGTAGGCTTCTTTATCACCTGCAACAGTTGCCGTAAAGAAAAGTGTGCCTCCTACATCGGTTAATCTAAAAGGCATACTAGAACCTGCTGGATCAACATCTATTTTAGTAAGCATTCCCATGGAATCAAAGATGTATAATTCACGATCGCCAAATTCATCTTCAGCCGAAAAAAATACATCGCCGCCAATATCAGTAAATTCGGCTGGTATACTTGAACCTGCAGGATTAACATCTATTTTCATTGGTGTAGGTCCAAGCATTGGATCGAAAATATGAGGTTCATCATCACCGCCAATGTCAACTGCTGCAAAGAAAACTGCAGGGCCAACAGCCTCAAAATCAGTAGCGAAACTAGAAGGTGGACCTGGAGCGACATCAATAAAGCTGAGCTGGGCAAAGGACCATTGAAAAGATATAAGTAGTATCCAAATAATAGCAAATCGCCATTTGTGTAATTGTTTTTTCATGGTAAAATTGTTTTTGTTATAACCTTATGTCAATTTGAGACTATACTTTGTAACCGCTTTTCATGTTTTTTTAATATTTTTATTACAATTCACATGCTTTAATTGACTCACTATTAAAACAGCATATTCTGATAAGGAATTACTTAGCTTAATTGGCGGTTCGACTGCGGAACGAGATCGTGCCCTCAAAACTGTCTATAATCAAAATAAAAGTAGAATATGTGCTTATGTCATGACTAACAATGGTAATGAGGACGAGGCTAAAGACATTTATCAGGATAGTGTTATAGTATTTTACGAGAATGTAAGAGATGGCAAGTTTAAAGGTGAAAGTGCGATAAGTACCTATTTATATGCCGTTGCCAAATTTAAATGGTTAAATCAATTAAAACGAAAGGGAATGAAGGCGAGTCATCATGAACAAATTAGTCAAAATCGAGAGTTCGAACAGAGTCCGCTTCTGGCCCTAATTGATCAAGAACAAAAGGATCAAATCATGGGTATTTTAAAGCAACTCGGTTTGCAATGTAAGCGTTTGTTAATAGACAGTATCTACCACAATAAATCCATGAAAGAAATTGTATCAGAAAGTGAATTTTCTAGTGAACAGATAGCGCGAAATAAGAAGTATAAATGCATGCAAAAACTCAAAGCATTACTACTTGAAAAACCAGAATTGGTAAAAATTTTAAAGGCATATGACTGATATTGAGGAATTAATAGAACGCTATTTGTCTAAATCTATGACGGCCAAGGAAGTTCGCGCCTTTGAAGATAGGTTAGCGCATGACCAGGCGCTTAAGCAAGAGTTTGAAAATACATTGACTGCTCGTAAATTAATTACAGAAGCGGGACGGTTAAACTTAAAGCAACAACTAAAAGATTTTGATTCTAATATTGAAATAGAAGATCGAAGTATTATTAAATCACTTTGGTTAAAAAGAACTTTACAAATAGCCGCAGCATTGGTTGTTGGACTTGGCATTTATTATTTCAGTCTTAACAAATCTATGTCTTCAGATGAGGTTTATTCTACTTACTTTGAGCTGTATACTGCACCTAGTGCTGAACGGAATTCCACAGTTGAGAATGCTAACTGGAATCAAGCAATTGACTATTACAAACAATACGATTTTACTAAAGCTATTACTTATTTTGACCTGGTTAAAGCAGAGGTTCCTGCATATCAAATTGACTTTTTTAAAGGGATTTGTTATATGTCGTTAAAAGAACCCAATCTCGATGAAGCCTTGAAACAGTTTAATTTAGTAATCACTACAGATAACGATTATAACCAACAAGCAAGATGGTACAAAGCTATTGTATTTCTTAAACAAAAAAATTTAGTGTCAGCGAGGCAAATCCTTGAAGAAATAGTAGATAATAAAAGTTATAATTATTTAGAGGCTAAAAAAATATTAGATTTAAATGTAACTATTAAATGACTCTATTTTTAAGGAATAGCCCCATTAAAACTAGTAGCACAAAAGCGCCCAAAACAAAGTATACAATTTTAGATTTTACGGCTAATGCTTCAGTACTTCCTGTTAATCTAAAACTACTCCAATAATAGGGCACTAATTGCTCTGGAGCAGCGGTTTGAATAAAATTTAGTTTAGCAGCTTGCAAAGCTTTGTCCTTTGATTGGCCTGCTTTTAAATAATCAAGAAAACTAGACATTAATTGCGAAGATGCTGCATCATCTACTGTCCATAATGTAGAGAGAAGCGCCTGACTACCTGCATATTGAAAAGCACGCTCCAAGCTTAAAATACCTTCCCCTTTAACTAATTTTCCATTCGCGGTATTGCAAGCACTCAAAATAACGAGCTGCGCAGGTATTTTAAGGTTATATATTTCATATGTGTGTAATAATCCATCATCATTTGATGATGAATTAAAATAAAGTTTAGAGAGTAAAGGCTGTTCATCTTCAACTTCGCCATGCATAGCCAAATGCAAAATGCCAGCTTCTGAAGCTTCATTTTTTATTATGGACTCGGTGACGTTACTACCTATATATTCCGTGCCGTTAAATAACTTAGAAGCATAGGCAACTTCTTGTGTGTTAAATTCAAGGTTTGCTAATTGCTGTCTGTTTTCACCATAGTTTTGATTTTCGTAATCTGGTGCGAATCCAATATATAAATGTTGATTTTTATGACTTTGATTGACTAACAATGTAATTGAAGCCGATGGACTATACGCAATTGATTTTGATTTGATTAAATATGGTAAATTTTTGTATTTTCTCGATGTTGTCTCTGCTGCTTCAGTGAGTAAGCTTTCGAAGGGAATATAGTTTAATAGACCATCAGGAACAATTACAAGGCGGTCTATGGTACGTGTATTCTCCAATTCTGGTGCTAATAACTTTGTGTACAAATTATAGGCAGAGTTTATATAACTAGTATAGGAATTTTTAGGATCAGTAATAAAACGTTCTTTAGAATGAATAAGATTAAAAAACTGAAGAATTTCATTTGAAAGTGACTTAGAATCCTCTACCGAACGCACATTAATAGTATTCTGTGTAATATAAAACACATACGTTTGCGAACTGCCTATAAAATAGGAGATTAAAGCCGAATTTTGATCTAGGAGTTGCTCTTGAATTGACGATAGCTCTGCTATTTTTATGTCGTACTTTAGATTATAATAATCGGGAAAATTAGTTTTTAGTTCATTGAGGAAAATGTCATAAGAATTTTTGGATCCTTCTAGTTTTTCTTTCCAAAGTGTGAGCATTTTTTCCCGCACCTGAGCACATCTGTTTTCCTCATTAGCTATTTTACCGTTAAGGTCAACTATCTCATTACGAAGTACTTGCTCTCTCTGTAATATGTCATTGGGGATATCGGCAAAAGCCATAACCTCGTCATTTTGAATTGCTGACAAGAGCAGGAGTGCTTTATTTTTTTCAGAGAAGTGAAACGCTTTTTCAAGATAAAGATCATTAGACGTTTGTTTTGCGAGTTCTAAAGCATAAGAAATGCCCTTTTCAATAACCGTACTCACACGATTGGTCCAAAACAGCCTTGAAGACTCAGACATTTGTGCATTTTTCATGTCTTCTAATACGGCTATTGAAGTTTCAATAGTTGCGAATGCCGTTTCTAAATCTTTTAGGCTATTAGTCTTATGATATAGTTTAAGTAAAAGATCGGCTTTAGCAGATAGTGATTCAAAAAGGTAGTGATTAGATTGAATGGTCATTGTTGTATTAGGATTATCATACCATGATGAATTTTCCATTTCAATTACCAAAATATCTATGGCATCTTGATAACCATCTAGAGCGTCTTCAATAGCACCACTAGATTCTATAGCTCGCGCTACAAAATTCTGACAA
>CAJHYL010000078.1_pt1 | contig 12903 bp, 14 predicted proteins | sample 9198761 | NCBI WGS metagenome assembly CAJHYL01 (sample SAMEA7708360, study PRJEB35096) | sediment metagenome | biome: marine neritic benthic zone biome [ENVO:01000025]; feature: sediment [ENVO:00002007]; material: shallow marine sediment [ENVO:03000034] sea grass bed [ENVO_01000059] ...
CGGAAAGTTAGCTTTCATGGCATTTTTTTATTTGAAGACTTATGATTACGCAGGAATCAAGAGGTTTCTATTTACAGGACAGGAATCACTAGGGAGCAATGCAATTAATCCCTCCGACTCCACATTATAACAAAAAAGCCACACTGAAAGGTGTGGCTTTACTGTTTTTATAATATTGAACTCAGCTTAAATGTTTAATCTTAAAACTAATTAAAATCAACGGCTGGTTTCACTTTACTCTGTTCAAAAATATCTAAACCACATTGCAAAAATTTGGCATACGCATCTTCGTCCGGCGTATACTCTACTGGTTGATTTAAAATTTCTTTACCATCAGAATTGAGCAATACATAATAGGGTTGTGAATTATTACTAAAATACTGTGTTTGAAAATGCGCCCATTTATGACCATAGTTTTTTAATTTACGTACGCCACCATTGGCTTTCGGTACATTTATTTGTTGATCTAAAGGCAACTCTTTTTTATCGTCTACATATAGTGAAATAAGCACATATTCGTTTCTTAGATAATCATCTATTTGTTCTAAAGGCCAAACGTGTTCTTCCATTTTTCTACAATTCACACAGGCTAAACCAGTGAAATCAATAATTATGGGTTTGTTTACTTCTTGCGCGTAAGCTATGCCCTCTTTTAGGTCTTTATAGCAATCTAAATTATTAGGACAGTCATTTGGTTTTAAAATACTATATCCTACTGGTGGTGCCAATCCGCTTAATAAGGTTAAAGACTTGAATGTATTTGTGTCTTTATTTACTCTAAATCCAGAAATAAGATAAATACTAAACGCCAACATTAAAACACCCAATGAAATTCTTGAAAATGACAATTTCTTTAAAGGTGAGTCATGTGGAAATTTAATTTTACCAAATAAGTAAAGTGTTAACCCAATGAATATGACAATCCAGATAACTAAAAACACCTCTATTTTTAAAATTCCCCAATGCTTTACTAAATCGGCATTAGATAAGAATTTAAACGCCAAGGCCAGTTCCAAAAATCCTAGCACAACCTTAGTCGTATTTAACCACCCACCAGATTTAGGTAGAGAATTTAACCATTCTGGAAACATCGCAAATAGTGCAAACGGTAAGCCTAATGCCACACCAAAACCTGCCATTCCAGATGTGAGTTGCCAAGCACCACCATCAGCTGTTAATGAGCCTGCCAATAAAGAGCCTAAAATAGGACCAGTACATGAAAATGATACAATGGCTAAAGTGAGAGCCATAAAAAATATGCCCACTACGCCTCCTATGGTTTCACCTCTTGTTGTTTGACTTGTCCAACTTGCTGGAAGTGTCAACTCGTAATAACCAAAGAACGAGAATGCAAAGAATACGAATATTAAAAAGAATATGACGTTTAATACAACATTTGTAGAAATTTCATTGAGTATATCAGGATTCAAAGAATCTAATAAATGAAAAGGCGCACTCAACACAACGTAAACCGCAAAGATGAAAAAGCCGTATAGCAATGCTTTCGATACGCCTTTACTTTTATCATTATCCTTTTTTTTGGTGAAAAAGCTAACTGTTAATGGAATCATTGGAAATACACATGGCGTTAGTAATGCTAACAAACCACCTAAAAATCCCAAACCAAAAATACGCCAAAGTGAATTCCCTTGCTTTATTTCAGATGTGAGTGAAGTGACTTCACCCTCACAACTTTGAGTTGAATTTTTAAGGTCTTCAGGATTAAATCCAAACAGTTTTTCATTGGCATTTTCTTCTATCTCACCAGCTACATTTTCTGCTTGAACAAAGCCTTTATCTGCTGAATATTTTAGATTAAAAGGGACCTCGGTTGGTGCTAAACATCGCTCATCATTACAGGTCATAAAAGTTAAAAACCCTATTAATGAGGCCCTATCCGAATTCAATTTGACACGTTGCCTAAATTGGGCTTCGTCATAAAATTTCGATACAATCATATCGAAAAAAATATCATTCTTCGTCACTTTGTTTTCATCACTCTCAACAACACCATCAATAAGTTCAAGGCCTTCTTGAGTTTCAAATTCAAACATGGTAGGTATTGGACCGCCTTCTTCTATAAACTGCGAATAGATTGCCCATTCAGTTTCCATGGTTGCCGTAAAAATTATGTCATAGGTATTTTCATCAATATTTTGAGAAGTAATTTCCCAATCAACTGGATTAAATATCTGACCTAACGCCGACCAAGAAAACAATAAGGCTAATGCTAAGACTAATGGTCTCATAAGAGGATTATGCTTCATGATTTGATTTCAAATGTAAAGTTTTGACCTAAACTTTTCAATCTTATTTAGGGTTATTTAACTATTCTTCATCTTAATCGCATATTTTTACGATAAATTACACTAATGGAAAAAACGGTTTCAGAAGCCATTGCTTATAGACGTTCGTGTCGTATTTATAAAGACGAGCCAATTTCAGCAGATGTTGTAAAGAAATGTCTTAAAAATGCAGTGTTGGCACCTACTAGTAGCAATTTGCAGTTATGGGAGTTTTATCATGTTACTAATGAAGGTAAGCTAAAGGAATTAGCCCAAGCATGTTTTAATCAAAATGCGGCAAAAACAGCTCAGCAAATAGTAGTAGTAGTTGCTCGTAAAGACCTATGGCGTCAACGCTGTAGGGCTAATATTCAATTTCTAAACGACTCTTTTGATAAGCCTAATTTAGAAGAGCGATTATTAAAACGAAAAAAAATGGCACTGAATTACTATCAAAAACTTATGCCCTTTACCTATTTTGATATTCTTGGAATTATAGGCATCCTTAAGTATTTGGCATTTCAATTCGTTGGCCTTTTCAGGCCCATTTACAGACAAGCCAGATTAAGTGATATGCGCATAGTTGCTCATAAAAGTGCTGGTTTGGCGGCTCAAAACTTCATGATAAGTATGGCAGCAATGGGATATGATACCTGCCCTATGGAAGGCAGTGATACCTTAAGAGTAAAACGCATTTTAGGAATTCCATGGACGGCTGAAATAACTATGGTTATAGGTTGTGGTATTAGAGATGAAAAAGGTATTTATGGCCCCCGTTTTAGGGTGCCATTTGAGACGGTTTATCGTCAAATTAGCTAAGTTCTGTTTCTTTCGATTGTTCTAAACGCTTAAGTTCACGTTTTATTTCTTCACTTCGCTCTCGTAAGCCTTCGTAGAATTCTTTTCTAGCCGCTTGTTTTGCAGCGATCTCAGATTTAATGCGGGCTTCCTTATTTTCTTTATTTCTCTTTTTTCTTTTAGCTGCTCGTGATGCCCTCATCTGGGCAATTTTCTCTCCACCATATACATAAAAATATATGCCGCCAAACATAACTACCATGACGGTTACTATTATTGCAGCTTCGCTCATAATTAAAAATTAAACCAATAAAATTTGGAGCCTTTTGGTGATTAGCATTTTAAAGATAGTAAAAAGAATACTGTCTTAATCATTCATTTTGAAGTAATTGCCGTTTTATGAACGATTTTTCTACATAGTGAATAAGTTTATCGATAAAAGGATAATACCACTAAATCAACACTTTTTTAAAGTCAAAATGCTACTTTTGCAGTCATAAAAATAAATAATATGACGCTTTTATTAATGGCTGCAGGTAGCGGAAGTCGTTACGGAAAACTAAAACAATTTGATGATTTAGGCCCTCAAGGCGAATTTTTAATGGAATTTGGTATTTATGATGCTTTGGATCATGGCTTTAATCACATTGTTGTCATTACAAAAGCTGCTAATCAAGACTTTCTAAAGTCATATTTAACTCAGCGTTTGCCAGAACATATCACATTAGATGTTCTTGTACAAGACATCAACGATTTGCCAGAAGGAGTGTCTCTTGAAACTGAAAGAGAAAAACCATGGGGCACAGCTCATGCGGTATGGACTGCTAGAGATGTTATAAAAGACGATTTTGTTATTATCAATGCGGACGATTATTATGGCAAAGCGGCTTTTAAGAGTGCAGCTGATTTCATCAAAACTAATGAATCTAATTCTACTTTTGCTCTGGTAGGTTACAGTTTAAAAGATACGTTGTCTGATCATGGTTCGGTATCGAGAGGTGTATGTGAAGCTACAGAAGGCAAATTGAATTCTATTGAAGAACATACAAAGATTAATAAAGTTGGTGACGATATTATAGATGAACCAACCGGTAAAACATTATCTCCTAACACCATTGTCTCTATGAATTTTTGGATTTGCAGTACGACTATATTTGAATTCATAGAAGGTTATTTTATTAACTTTTTGAATACTAAAGAAAACTTAGAGAAAAATGAAATCTATTTACCGTTTGTTGCACAGGAAATGATGAGCCAAAACATTATAGACATTGATGTTTTGGATTCTAAAAGTAATTGGTTTGGTGTAACTTATTATGAAGATAAAGTAAAAGCTGTTGCTACTTTAGATGCGCTCACAAAAAAAGGCGAATATCCTACGCCTTTGTGGTAACTATATATTTTGGTTTATTTTAATTTGGTTGACCCTCAATATCAAAACCTTCATATTTCCATTTCGTAATGCCACCATCGAGGTCATAAATCTTAACGAAACCTGCATCTAACATTTTCTTAGAACATTTAGCACTTCGTCCTCCTGCTTTGCAATACACCACAACTGGTTTGGTTTTATCAAGTTTATCTATGTTTTTTTCAAAGGAATCTGACATGAAATCAATATTTTGAAAGCCTTCTATAAATCCTTCAGAATACTCTTCTGGAGTTCGTACATCTACTAATTGAACCTCTTCCATACTTGATAGCTCAACTAGCTCATCAGGTGTTATAAGTTTACTGGTTGGTGCTTCAGAGTCTTTGCAGCTAAATGTCAAGCCTATTGAAACTGCCATAAGTGTGAATACTAATTTTTTCATGCGTTAGTTCTTTACAAGTTCGCCTTGCCATTCGGTTATTCCTCCTAGCAAGTTATATGCTTTTTTGAAACCTAACTGTTTCATAATAGAACAGGCTTGTGCACTTCGTCCTCCAGATTTACAATACACATAATAGTGCTTGTTTTTATCTAAAGTATCAAGTCCATTTAAAAATTCTTGTCCTTGATACAGGTCTAACTGAATGGCCTCAGGAATAATTCCAGCTTCACATTCTTCAGAGGTTCTAACATCTAAAACCAATGCATTCTCATCAGAATTAAGTTTATTTTGCCATTCAATTTGCGAAAGATCAGCCATGAAAATTTTTATTTCAAAATTAACATTTCTTTAGCATATATATTATATGGACGAAAAAAAATCCGAAGTGTTACACTTCGGATTAGATTTTTTAAACTTTAATCGAACAGCCTATAGCTCGTGTTTTTGTTTCGGGAACAGCTTTGCCATCCAGAAGAGCATCTACCGCATTTTCAACATATTTGGTATTTACCATTGAAGCATCCTTATAGTTATCATCTATGGCACCTATATATTCTACACGATTACCCTTGTCTGTTTTTTGAAGAACATAGACGTGAGGCGTTTTAGTAGCGCCATATTGTGGGTATATTTTTTGGCCTTTATCTATTAAGTAAGGAAATGTAAACCCTTTAGATGCGGCGCGTTTTTTCATATTATCCATGCTATCGCCTGGTTTGACATCTGTATTATTGGGCATAATAGCTATAACAGGATATCCTTTTGCAGCATATTTTTGGTCTAATTCAATAATTCTATCTTCATAAGCTACAGCGTATGGGCATGTATTACATGTAAAAATGACAATGAACCCTTCGGCATCAGTATAGTCTGCCAAAGACACCATTTCACCATTTATGTTTTCAAGTTCAAAATCTGTAGCAATATCACCGATATGATACCCATGACCGCCACCTTCATTGGTGAATGCAGTTAGAGTAAAAACTGCTACTAGTAGTAGTAAAGATTTTAGTGCTTTCATATTAATTTATTTTATTTTAAAAATAGTTTGAGTTCAGTTTCTAGTTCTTCATAATCAAATGAACGCTCATAAAAAATGCGTTTTTCCTTGTTATAAATAATCGTTGCTGGAATAGCTCCTGTCCATTCTTGACTTACTTTAGGTATCCAAGTATTCATATCAGGATCATCAAGAGCTACAACTTTTGATTTTAAATTATGCTTTTTGATATAAGGAATTAGTTGTTTTTCGAATTGTTGTGGAAAATCTAGACTAACTAAAAGGACTTCAACATTTTTGTCCTTGTAATTGGCGTTAAGATCTTCAAAATAAGGCAATTCCTTTATACAAGGCTTGCACCATGTTGCCCAGAAATTGACCACATGAATTTTATCATCTTCTATATTCAATAAGGGCTCAATGCCATTGTAATCATAAATGGCAAGATCTTCAATAAAACGTGCGGTTTCCAAAACCTCAGCATTTGCTTGTTCTGAAGAGGAATTCTTACAGGAAACAAGTACTATTAAGCACAATATAAAACTAATGTTTTTCATGATCTAAAAATACAATTTATCAAATCTTCGAAATGGCTTTTAACACAACTTTAATTTAATTATTCTAACGTTTTAAAGTGAAGTAGCCTTGAAAATATCGACCATCAAAAGTTTCGGCATTATACCAAAACGTTGCCGTTGGTAACAAATTACCTCTAAATGAACCATCCCACCCTCTGGAATTTGGGTTAATAGTTTTAAGCAGTTTACCATAGCGATCATAGAGATGAATAGATTTTAACACAAAATCATCATCAGAAGAGGGTTTGAATTGCCAAAAGTCATTAAAACCATCGCCATTTGGTGTAAAAAACAATGGGAATCCATCTTTAGATTGATATAAACTTAAGTCTATTATTAGTGTTCCGCAGCCATTTCTATCACGAACAAATAAATACTCAGTATCTTCTGGCACATTAAAAAAGGCATTGCTATCTTGATAAGCGACATCTACATCTTCTAATGCAAACTCATAATCGCCACTACCCTCTACATTAACTATAATATCAAACCCAGTAGGTGTTTCTGTTATATCTAAAAATTCTAATTGAGGCGCCTCAGAAGCCACAACCGTAAAATCTTGAATTGAACTACACTCAAAAGGTTCAGCACTTTCGTTATTTAAAATATAAGCTTCATAAGCGTAGAGCCCTTCTTCAAAAAGTTCTACAGAATTTGATTCGGATATCAAAACAGGCTCATCAAAATCATTGTACTGATACCATCTATATCCATCAGCTTCATCTGGAGCTGTGAGAATTCTTGGCACTTCATTAATACAAATGCCAATTGTATCAGGCAGCGTAAGTACTGGATTTAAATCTATAAACTCACCAGAACTCGTATCTAAAAATGGTCCGCAGCCTAGAATGGTAGCAAAGGTCGTTTGCCCGCAGCCAATGGCATCACCTGCGGTATTAAATGGCACTATTCTTATAAAATATACTGTATTAGGTTCAAAATTAATTACAAACGTACCATTTGTAAAAAAGGCACCGCCATCTAAAATATCGTTATCATTTGGTGTTCTTCCTATATAGACTCTATACCCATCGGCTTCGGGTACTGCTTCCCATTCAATATATGGCGTAAGTAAAACACCAACTTCGCCGTCTTCAGGTGAAATAATTGTTGTACAAGGTGGCAATTCTGCTGCAGGTGCTGTTGTAAAGCTTTCTACAGCACAATCGGATTTTGTTCCATTTTCATTATATGGAATAATTGTTACAAAAATCTCAGTTAGCGCAGGAAGATCTGTAGGAGGATTAAAGCTAAGTGTATTTCCCACATCTAAATTGTTTACAATATCACCAACTCCAGGTGAGGTACCTAAATAAATGATATAGCTCGTGGCGCCCAGGGCATAGTTCCATGATATATTGGTCCCCACATTGACATCTACGGCTCCATTAAGGGGTGAATCTAATGAAGAACATACTGGTATAGTTTCAAAATCTTCAGTAGTAAATGACTGGCTTGGACATACAATCTCCGGTTGATCAATAAAAAATAGCGTGATTGTAACAAAAATTTCAGTTTGTTCTGGTAAACCTATTGGCGATGTATATGATGTGGCCAAGCCAGTAGTAAATTCATTCAGAATGTCTACTGCGCCTGGTGAAGTTCCTAATGATATAATATAGGCATTTACCCCAGCTACTGGTTCCCAGCTTATGGTTGCATTAATGGGTACATTGATCTGGCCATTTAAAGGTGAAATTAGTTCAGGACAATCCTGAGCATTCAATTTCAAAACAGCAAATAAGAAAAGCGATATGTAATAAAGCTTTTTCATAACAATAGTGTAACTACAAATGTAACCAAGAAATTATTCAATTTGCAGTAAAAATCAGCGGTTTAACCGAATCTATGAAAAAATTGACCTTATTAGTTTGGTTTTTTTTGAAGGTTCTCTATATTTGACTCAACAAATGAAATCAAGAAATACACATACTTGGTGGTGGACTATTCGAATATTAGTTTCGTGAACACTCCTTGTATACAAAATAATCTAAAGGCTTATCGTTCACGATAAGCCTTTTTTAATACTATGATTTACAAATTAAAGACATATCACAAAAAAATTCTCGCAGATACAATCACACCTGTGAGTATCTACTTAAAAATAAGAGATAAGTTTCCAAATAGCATCTTATTAGAAAGTAGTGATTATCACACTAGTGATAATAGTTTTTCGTATATCTGCAGCAATCCAATAGCGTCAATAACCTTAGAGAATGATCTCCTAACCGAATCATTTCCTGACGGTAGTAAAATCGTTCATGACGTTTCAGAACATTTAGATGTGCCCGAAGCTTTGCATAATTTCACACAGAAATTTTCAGCTTCAACTAATGAAGATTTTAAATTTATAAACAGTGGTATTTTTGGCTATACCTCTTATGATGCGGTACGCTATTTTGAGGATATTGAAATTTCTAAAAAACCACATTCAATTGAAATTCCTGATATCTATTATGCCGTTTATAAGAACATAATTGCCATAAATCATTTCAAAAATGAAGCTTACATTTTTGCGCATTGTTATGAAAGCGACAATAATATAGATGCCATAGATCATCTAATTAAGGCAAAGAATTTCGCTTCTTATGAATTCAATCCAGAAGGCGAAATACAATCTAATCTCAGCGACGAAGAGTATAAAAATCATGTGGATTTAGCCAAAAAACACTGTGCTCGAGGTGATGTGTTTCAGTTGGTGCTTTCGCGTAAATTTCAACAACATTTTAAAGGCGATGAATTTAATGTGTACCGTGCTTTAAGAAGTATAAACCCATCACCCTATTTATTCTATTTCGACTATGGCAATTTTAAAATATTTGGAAGTTCACCTGAAGCACAACTCATTGTTCAGGATGGCAAAGCAGAAATTCATCCCATTGCTGGCACATTTAAGCGTACTGGAAATGATTTAAAGGACGCGCAATTAGCCGAAAATCTGGTTAACGACGATAAAGAGAATAGCGAACATGTGATGCTAGTTGATCTGGCTAGAAACGATCTAAGTAGACATGGCAGTGAAGTGACCGTAGAAAATTATAGAGAAGTACAGTTCTTTTCACATGTAATTCATTTAGTAAGTAAGGTAACCGGGCAAATTCATTCTAACACCTCAACCATGCAAGTCGTCGCTGACACCTTTCCGGCAGGTACCTTAAGTGGCGCACCAAAACACATGGCCATGCAACTTATTGAACGCTATGAAAGAACAAGTCGCGGTTATTATGGTGGTGCCATTGGTTTTATGGATTTTAAAGGCAATTATAATCACGCTATTATGATTAGAACATTTTTAAGTAAAAACCACCAGCTGCATTGGCAAGCAGGTGCTGGCTTAGTATCTAAATCTAACGCAGAGCATGAGCTACAAGAGGTGTACAATAAATTAGGTGCGCTGACGAAAGCTATAGAATTGGCTGAAAACATTTAAAAATGAAAAAAATACTTGTTATAGATAATTACGACAGTTTCACTTTTAATTTAGTGCATTACTTAGAAGACCTGAATTGTGAAGTTACAGTGGTACGAAATGATAAACTTCAATTAGAGGATGTACAATCCTTTGATAAAATATTGCTTTCTCCAGGACCTGGAATTCCAGATGAAGCTGGTCTCCTAAAGTCTATTATCGAAACCTACGCTGATACCAAAAGCATATTAGGTGTTTGCCTTGGACAACAGGCAATAGGTGAAGTTTTTGGAGGTGAATTAGTAAATTTAGAAGAGGTATTTCATGGCGTAGCGACTGAAGTTACTTTGGTCGTTAAGGATGAATCGTTATTTGAAGGTTTTAATTCGAAATTTGAAGTTGGTCGTTACCATTCATGGGTTGTACACCCTGAACTTCCAGAGGCCTTAGAAGCAACTTCTGTAGACAATAATGGTCAAATTATGTCCTTACGCCATAAGCAATATGATGTTAAAGGAGTTCAATTTCATCCAGAATCTGTACTTACGCCTAACGGTAAAAAAATGTTGGAAAACTGGTTAAAGTCTTAATTATGAAAGTGTTACTAAATAGATTAATAAATCATGAGAAAATCTCAAGTGAAGAAGCCAAACAGGTATTGGTAAATATTTCTAATGGAATGTATAATCCAAGTCAAATTGCGTCTTTTTTGACTGTTTTCATGATGCGAAGTATTACGCTTGAAGAATTACAAGGTTTTAGAGATGCCCTGCTTGAGTTATGCATACCAATCGATTTAAAAGATTTTAATGCCATTGATTTGTGTGGTACAGGTGGAGACGGTAAAGACACCTTTAATATTTCTACCTTATCTTCATTTGTTACTGCAGGTGCAGGCATTAATGTGGCTAAGCATGGTAATTACGGCGTGTCCTCTGCCTGTGGTTCATCCAATGTTATGGAATATTTAGGTATAAAATTTTCGAATGACGAAGACCATTTAAAACATTGTATAGAAAAGGCCGGGATTTGTGTCTTGCATGCACCACTATTTCATCCTGCTATGAAAAATGTGGCTCCAATTAGACGTGAATTAGGTGTGAAAACTTTTTTTAATATGCTCGGACCAATGGTTAATCCGTCTTTCCCCAAGAATCAAATGGTAGGTGTATTTAATTTAGAACTACAACGCCTTTATGGGTATTTGTATCAGCAAACCGACAAAAACTATAGCATTGTTCATGCACTTGATGGGTATGATGAAATATCGCTAACAGGCAATACCAAGGTTATTTCTAATCATTCAGAAACTATGCTCTCGCCTAATGACCTGGGTGTTAAACAAATTAAGCAACAAGAAATTTTTGGAGGTAATTCTGTTGAAGACGCTGCAAAAATATTTACTAATGTGATAAGCGGTAAAGGTACAGAAGCGCAAAATAATGTGGTATGTGCGAACGCTGGGCTAGCTATCGCTACAACCAAGCAAATTTCTCATAAAGAAGGCTTTGAACTAGCTAAAGAATCTCTACTGAGTGGAACAGCAAAAAAACAACTTGAAACACTAATAAAACTAAGTGCATGACGATCTTAGACAACATAGTTTTAGATAAGCGTAAAGAAGTAGATTTGCAGAAATCTCAAGTATCTATTTCAGACTTAGAGCAGATAGCGTTTTTTGAAAACCCAACGGTATCGTTGGTTGAGAGACTTCGACTAAGTGATTCTGGTATTATTGCTGAACATAAAAGACAATCACCTTCAAAATCGGTAATTAATGACCAACTTAATGTTGAAGATGTGGCTGTAGGTTATGAAAATGCTGGTGTATGTGGCATGTCTGTTTTAACAGATAAAAACTATTTTGGAGGCTCTATAGATGATCTGGATATAGCAAGATCACATTGTAATTTACCGTTATTAAGGAAAGAATTTATAATTGATGAATACCAAATCATTGAAGCCAAAGCACATGGCGCAGACGTTATTTTATTGATTGCAGCAATTCTGTCAAAAGCCGAAATAAAAACTTTTTCGGAACTGGCCCAAAGTTTAAATCTAAATGTACTTTTAGAAGTTCATAATGAAGAAGAATTACACAAATCAATTATGCCATCATTAGATATGCTTGGGGTAAACAATAGAAATTTAAAAACTTTTGAGGTTAATTTAGAAACGAGTAAAACACTAAGCTCTCATATTCCAGACGAGTTTGTTAAAGTTTCAGAAAGTGGTATTAGCTCGGTTGATGCCATTAAAGAATTAATACCCTATGGTTACCAAGGATTTTTAATTGGTGAAAATTTTATGAAAACAAATAACCCTGGCGAAAGTGCAGCGACTTTCATTAAATCATTAGAATTATGAAATTGAAAGTTTGTGGTATGAATCATAACACTTTAGATGTTGCAAAACTGCAGCCCGATTATCTTGGGTTTATTTTTCATGAAGCGTCATCAAGACATTTTGAAAATAGTATACCCGAACTACCTCCAACTATCAAAAAAGTGGGTGTGTTTGTAGATGAAAAAGTAGAATTTATAGTTCAACAAATAGAGACTCATTGTTTGGATATGGTTCAATTACATGGTCATGAAACACCAGAAGTTTGTCAATTATTAAAATCGGCAAACGTAGAAGTAATTAAAGTGTTTTCAATTAAGGACACTTTCGATTTCAGTGTTTTAGAACCTTATGATGCTGTTTGCGATTTCTATTTATTTGATACCAAAGGCAAATTACCTGGTGGCAATGGCTATACATTTGATTGGAGCGTCCTAAATACTTATTCGTCTACCAAACCATTTTTCTTAAGTGGTGGAATTGGATTAGATCAGATCGAAAAACTTAATGAATTTAAGCATAGCCAAGTGTCGCAATACTGCCATGCCATCGATGTAAATAGTAGATTTGAAATTGAACCTGGACTAAAAAATATTAAAGATTTAGAAACATTTAAAAATGAGTTATAACGTCAACGAAAAAGGTTATTACGGAGAATTTGGAGGTGCATATATCC
>CAJHYL010000272.1_pt1 | contig 12731 bp, 8 predicted proteins | sample 9198761 | NCBI WGS metagenome assembly CAJHYL01 (sample SAMEA7708360, study PRJEB35096) | sediment metagenome | biome: marine neritic benthic zone biome [ENVO:01000025]; feature: sediment [ENVO:00002007]; material: shallow marine sediment [ENVO:03000034] sea grass bed [ENVO_01000059] ...
TGAGAATCCTCATCATATTCCAAAAGGTGTTCCTTTAATCATTGTTTCTAACCATCAAAGCATGTATGATATTCCTCCTTTGATTTGGTACTTTAGAAAGCATCATCCTAAGTTTATTAGTAAAAAAGAACTAGGCAAGGGTATCCCAAGTGTGTCCTATAATTTAAGGCATGGTGGCTCTGTTTTAATCGATCGAAGAGACCCTCTAAAATCGATCAGAGCCATTGAAGATTTTGCTGTTCGTGTCGAACAAAACAAATGGGCCGCTGTTATATTCCCTGAAGGAACACGAAGCAGAACAGGTCAACCCAAACCTTTCAAAACAAAAGGTCTTTTAGCACTTATAAACCATATGCCAAATGCCATAGTTGTGCCGGTCTCCATAAATAATTCTTGGAAAACTTTGAAGTACGGCAAATTTCCAATGGGCATTGGCGCCTTTATAAAATTTGAGACGCATCAACCCTTGATAGTAAAAGATTTTAAGCCATTAGACTTAGTTTCTAAGGTTGAATCGGTTATTACTAACAGTATTCATTATGACAGATAAGCAGCTTATAGAACAAACTAAAGATTTTGTAAAAACACAACTCAAATCTGCCGAAGGCGGCCATGATTGGTTTCATATTGAACGCGTATATAACAATACGGTTCTTATAGCCAAAAAAGAAAAAGTTGACCTTCTAACGGTATCATTGGCTGCGCTTCTTCATGATATTGCAGACAGTAAGTTTCACAACGGAGACGAAACTATTGGCCCTAAATTGGCTAGAGAATTTATGTTTACTCAAAATGTAGATAGTTTAGTGATCGAACATGTGATAAATATAATTAAACACATGTCATTTAAAAACTCACTAGATCCGAAAGTAAAATTTAAATCAAAAGAATTAGAAGTCGTCCAAGACGCAGATCGATTAGATGCTATTGGTGCCATTGGTATCGCAAGAGCGTTTAATTATGGTGGTTATAAAAATCGGAAATTGTTTGATCCTTCAGTGCAGCCCAATTTTAACTTAACAAAAGCACAATACAAAACATCTGAAGCACCAACTATTAATCATTTTTATGAGAAATTACTCCTACTTAAAGATAAAATGAATACAAAAACAGCCAAGCGCATTGCCCAACAACGTCATCAATTTATGCAAGATTACTTAGATCAATTTTATGCCGAATGGGATGGGAAAAAATGAATTGACAAACTAGACTATTGTAGGTGAGACTAAAATAGTGTTTGAAAAGTCACTTTAATGTATTAGCAGTTGTTGTTGGTTTCTATACTTTGAAGCATTCTCCCCAGTAACTATTTTGAATTGTTTATTAAAATGGGAGAAATTATTAAACCCACATTCAAAACATATATCTGTAATACTCATATCGCTTTCTGCTAACAATTTTGTAGCATGAACAACTCGAAATTCATTAACCATCTTCGTAAAAGTTTTTCCCGTTACCTTTTTAAAGTATCTACAAAATGCTGGTACAGTCATGCTAACTTCGTTTGCCATCTCTTCCAACCTTATTACAGTTTGAAAATTTGAATTTATATAATCAAAAATTTTATCTATTCTTTGGCTATCTTGAGGCGTAGCTTCAAAAGCATATCCGTCAATATTCAATAATTGATAATCTTTTGTTTTACCCAGATGATTCAAAATAATTAGCAATTCCATTAATTGATCCAGTCCTTTTTTAGAATCTAGATTCTGAATTTTATTGCCTAATCTATCCTTCGTTTTTCTGCCAAAAACAATGCCTTTCTTAGCGCGCTCCAAAAGTTTTCTAACACCTTCAAGTTCAGGAAGCGTCATGAACTCTTTTCCAAATAAGTCTGGTAAAAATTGAATTAATGTTTCGCTACCATCTTCACTTAATCTATCTGTAAATCCATGATGTGGTAGGTTAGACCCTATAATTACAAGCATACTATTTTGAAAGTAACTTAAATTGTTGCCAATATGGCGTTTGCCTTTACCTTTATCAACATATACCAATTCGATTTCAGGATGAAAGTGCCAACTTGCTTTTCTATTGGGTCTAATATTGTCATGATTTCTAACCAGAATTGACTTGCCGAATTCGGGGCTCACTTTTTCAAATGCCGGTTTTATCTGATTAACAGGGCTCATACGCTCAAAGTTAATTTGACTTTTACTACAGTTGGTGTACAATATTAACACTTTTCTATACTATTTTAACCCTTAAATGATAATAGTCTCATCCAGAAGGTTAATTTTAAACACTTATCTGTCAAAATTGTTGTTTTTATCTCTCTTATACGTTCCTACTTTTGAGTTGTTGAATTATAAAACCTAAATCTTATGAAATCAATTTTAAAAAACGGAATCAAAGTAGTATTGGGCTTATTAATAGCCGTACAATCTTTTGCTAACAACTCCAATGTAGAGAAAGAAAGCAAAACATCTATTACAGTAAAATCATTAGAAGGTGATATCGTATTTACTTCTAATGAGAACAATTTCAATCAAGACATGTTGCTTGTCAATTTGGAAGCAGGTGTTTATTACATGGAAAAAGAAAGTGAACTTTTAATTTCTGTAGTCCCAATTACCATTACTGGCAATAACATAACATTGATCGAAGAGAAACGTCAAAACATATTTAAACCAGTGGTGAATGGCAAAGGTAAGTTTATACTGTTCTCTAGGTTGTCTTTAAATTCTTCTAACATGAAGATTAAAATATACAACCAATACAATGAGTTGCTTTATAAAGAATACGTGACTGGTGAAATAGAAGCAAATAGAGTATTTGATTTTTCAGAAATCGACCTTGGCACTTATAAAATTGTTGTCCAATCAAACAACAGGACTTTTACAGACACTATTGAAATAAAATAAAAGGAATCTATGTGAATAGGTGTAATTAGTATGATTAGTTAGTTTAAAAGACCCTTCGGGGTCTTTTTTATTTAAAATAATCTTAGTTGATTCGTTTTGTAATGCTCGTGTAACTGAGCATTTAATGATGGCATTTTTTTATTCTTGAAGTACTTCTTTTTGGCCAATCGGACCATGTTATCTATTTGTTCGGCAATTTTACCTTCGCCACGCATACGAGTTCCAAATCTGCTATCGTTTAAGGTACCGCCATGACAATTTTCAATTTGATGCAACACTTTGTCGGCCTTGTCTGGTAATGCTGTTTTTATCCAATCCCTAAAAATATGTCCTATAGCGCCATTTAATCGAACAATAGTATGAGAAATTGAGTTGGCACCTGCTTCTGAAACGGATTTGGCAAGCGCTAAAATCTCATGACTATTAATACCAGGAATTATAGGCGCTAACATCACGTTAACTGGTATTCCAGCCTTACTCAATTCAGAAACTGTTTGAAGTCGTTTTTTAGCCGTAGCAGTTCTGGGTTCTAATATCCGTCTTGTTTTTTCTGATAATGATGTGATTGATATAATTACTGAAATCAATCTGTCTTTATTTAATGCTTCTAACAAATCCATGTCGCGTAATATCAGCGCATTTTTTGTAATGATAGATACAGGATGCCTGTACTTTAAAAATACCTCAAGACATTTGCGGGTAATTTCAAATTTCTTTTCGGCTGGTTGATAGCAATCTGTATTTCCTGAAAGTACAATTGGGCATGCTTTCCAATTTTTCTTTTTAAGCTTTTCTTCTAATAATATAGGTGCGTCTTTTTTAATTAAAATGCGACGTTCAAAATCTAAACCAGCACTATAACCCCAATACTCATGCGTATTTCTGGCATAACAATAAATACAGCCGTGTTCACAACCTTGATATGGATTCATTGAAAACATCATACCCACATCTGGGCTTTTTACCGAATTCACAATAGTTTTAGGAAATACAGGAATATAAAGGGTTTTATTTTTATCGGCTTCTTCACCCTCTTTGAAACAATAATTTAAAAACTCATCTCTGGTTTCGTGGGTAAATTCGAAGAAGCGATTAGGGACGTTAAGTTGTGCTCCACGTCCTTTTAGGATAGATTTGGAGTTCATAATGACCAATAAATTTAAGTGAATACCTGACTAAGTACTTCCTAAAATTAGTGAAAATACGAGTTCAAAAAGTGCTTATGATTTGTGGCTTATTAACAATTTGCCCTATTGGTAATCAAATCTATCTAAAGTGCCTTTTTCATTCTGTTCAAAAAGCTTAACAAGTTTCACTTCGGAAGTTTCATTATCTAGCCCATAATTTTTGTACACCGTGTATTTAAGATAGGTTGGATTGAGTTTAGGTTCATCGCTTAAGTTCTTAAGATTCACAATCCATTGACCTGCTTCGGCATCATCAATAATGTATTCCTGCATAGCATACCCATTTTTAACCTCATCTAACATTTTATTGGCGTTACTCAATTTAGTATGATGCCAGGTGTAGTATTTCTTGTTTGGATTGACAAATTGCAACTCAAACTCGTTGTAAGGATCATTCCATTCAAATACAATTCTAACATCTCTTTTAAAATTAGCAGAACGCAATACATTAGGAAGATCGAAGTAATCTACTTTAGTACGATGAAATGCCAGAATGTGCTGTATTTCATTAGTTATTATGTTTTGCAGACCAGTAAAATCGATGTCAGAAATTTGATTTCCTAGCATCCGCTTATACAGGTTTAAGGACTGCTTGTAATGGCCTGTTTTCTTATAAATGCTTGCTAAACTCATAAAGGATTGTGCTTCATTAGGCCTAATTGCCGCAATACGTTGGTAAACCGTTTTAGCCTTTTCAAATTCACCGCGCTCTTCAAGTTTGAATGCTAAGGTTTTTAATGCTTTATCATTAGTATAGCCAATTATAGCAATTTGATTTAGTACGTCGTTCGCAAACTTGTGGTTCCATTTCATGAAATAATCTGAAACCTCTATAAAATAAGGTACAGATTGGAGTGACCGATCCGCTTTTTGAGATAGATAAATTTGCTTAGCTTCTTCAAAAGAGGTCGCCTTTTTAAGCTCCATCATGTAATTAGCTGTACTCTTCGAGCTTAGCATACTCAAATTCTCGTCATAATTATTCCCAACAACCAATGCAGATTTTTGTTTAACAGTTTTCGTATTTGTACTCTGAAGGTTCGTTCTAATTACAATAACCCCAGCTCTGGCAAGAGTGCCATATTTGTGAGTCGCCGTAAGCGAATTGAGCACGGTTATGCTCTCAATAGTTTGAGGATCGACATAAGGTAATTGTAAGTTATTTGCACTTGTAAAAATCATACCATCTATATCAAATACAAAGCCCGCTGGATTAGTTGCACTTTGATCTCTACTATAATTGAATTTTGCTATTTCACCAGTCAACAGATCTTGTAATCTATAATATTGACTTCCTATTCTTTCCTTTGGGATTGTAGTAGCGCTATATGTTATTTCGTCAAAACTCTTTTTACCATTATAACCCAGATCAATCAAGTCTGAACTTCTACTCTCACCTAATACAAGTACTTCATCTAGGAGTTCACCATCTGGTTCTAGGTTTATATTTAATTGCCGATCTTCAATCACCATAGTTTTGGTTTTCATACCAATGAAATCAACCTGAATGATATCGCCTGGTTTTGCTTCTAGCTCGAAATCTCCATACTTATTTGTACGTGTTTCATTCAAGCTATTTCGAATAATTACTTTTGCGCCTTGCAAAGGTTTATTGTTTAGTGATACCTTACCAATAATTCGATCTCCAGAGTCGACCATATTATCAGTAACATTTCCTTTAGGGTTGACAAACCCTTCAGGTTTTAAATAAATTTTATTGGTATTCGTAAGAAATTTATAAAAGCGTTCTGCAGAAACTAACTCACTTTTGTATCCTAACGCACTAAATTCAAGAAGATCGCTACTTTGCACATAATCTTCGTCATAGGTTAAGCTAAATGTTCCGTCTTCATTACTAATCGCTTGAATAGGTTTGTCATTAAACGCGACATTTACAAATGATATTGGAGTTTTAGACACTTCATCAAATATTGTAGCATTGATGGAAATTTCGTATTGGGCGAACAGCAAAGAAGGTAACGCCCAGCATACTAGGTAAGCAAACTTTTTCATAACTGTTAATTTGTTAACTAAATATACGAAGACATTGCGCTTCTAACTTATTGTTTTTAAAAACATTAACATTGATTCAATCAATTACTTCAAAAATCAATCATACTAACTTTTTTACAGAATTTTAATTGCCTATTTTTTGTACCTTAATCCATCATTTTTAATATCAATTTCCAATGAAAAGAAGAAAGTTCGTCAAACAAGCTGCTGGAGCAACAGCGGCATTTTCTATTGTTCCTAGTTTTGTTTTAGGTAAAACCCATGTACCACCTAGTGACACCTTATACGTTGCTGCGATAGGCGTTGGTGGACGAGGAGGTGGCATTGTTAGAGAACTTACTAACACTAAAAAAGTAAAGTTTGTTGCGTTATGTGATGTTGATGATAACATGGCAAAAGGCAGTTATAAATTGCATCCAAATGCTAAACGCTATAGAGACTTTAGAAAAGTATATGATAATCATCTTAGCGAGATTGATGCGTTTAGTGTAGGCACGCCAGATCATACACATGCTGCAATTGCCTTACCTTTTATGCGTGCGAAAAAACATGCCTATGTTGAAAAACCATTAACGCATAATATTTATGAAGCGCGATTGATGACCAAAGTGGCTGATGAAAATAACATTGTCACTCAAATGGGAAATCAAGGTAGTTCGTCTGATGGTATAAGAGAAGCGCAAGAGTGGATCGATTCTGGAATTATTGGACAGATTGAAAAAGTAGATTGCTGGACCAATCGTCCGGTTTGGCCTCAAGGTCTAAGAAATATTGATCAAGGCGAGCCTGTACCAGAAAGTCTAGATTGGGATCTATGGTTAGGACCAGCACAAAAACGCCCTTATAACTCAGCATATTTACCATTTAAATGGAGAGGCTGGTGGGACTTTGGAACTGGTGGCCTAGGTGATATGGGTTGTCATATTATGGAAACCCCTTTTAGAACACTAGGTTTAGGCTATCCATATGAAGCTGAAGCAAGCTGCACTACCGTTTGGGCTGGTGATTTTGTAGAGGCAAATTATGATAAAGCCTGTCCGCCTTCATCTATTGTAAGACTAAAATTTGATACAGAGAAACACGGTCAAGTGGATTTAAATTGGTATGATGGTGGTATTATGCCCGACTTACCAGACGAATTGAAGGATGGCGAATTTATAGGCGATTGGAATGGTGGAAGTGTGTTTTATGGCACAAAGGGCATGTTAGTTACAGATTGTTATTCTAGAAATCCGCGACTGCTACCAAGTGCTACTATGAAATATTTCAATAAACCAGAACCTTCATTACCAAGAATTAAAAATGGACATAGCGGTCATGTTTTAAATTGGGTTGAGGCCTGTTTAACTGGTATAAAAACATCTTCTCCATTTTCTTATGCAGGTCCGTTAACAGAATCTGTTCTTATGGGTAATTTGGCGATAAAAGCGTTTCAATATAAAGTGCTTAAATCTGGTAAAACCTCAACGGATTGGGCTCCGTTTGATTATCCTGGAAGACGCAAAATTTTATGGGATGGCGAAGCGATGCGCGTAACTAACTACGAAAAAGCTAATGAGTGGGTAACTAGAGATTATAGAAAAGGCTGGGAAGTGACCTAAGGTTTTTATTTCCCAGGAAAGTCTGCTTTGCGTTTTTCTAAAAAAGCAGAAGTTCCTTCATCAAAGTCTTCAGTGCCAAAACAAGCGCCAAACTGTTTTATTTCTTCGTCATAGCCATTAGTGTCGGTTTTAAATCCTGCATTCACAGCATTTATTGCTGCACCTATAGCGATGGATGAATTACGCATAATTTTGCTGGCAATTTTCTCACACAATGGCATTAATTCCTCCTGTGATACTACATGATTTACTAAGCCAAAATTCAAAGCCTGCTCTGCATTAATCATACCTGCCGTCATTATCATTTCAAATGCGCGTCCTTTACCTACTAATTGTGGTAAACGTTGTGTACCTCCATAACCCGGAATAACGCCTAAAGACACTTCGGGCAATCCCATTTTGGCATTATCACTGGCTATTCTAAAGTGTGCAGACATGGCTAACTCTAATCCACCTCCAAGAGCAAAACCATTTACAGCTGCAATGACAGGTGTGGTCATATTCTCCACAAAATCAAAGAGTAATTCTTGTCCTTTGGCGGCTAAGTCGGCACCCTCTTCTACAGAATAATCGGCAAATTCACTAATATCTGCTCCTGCAACAAATGCCTTTTCTCCACTTCCAGTAATAATCACAACTTGTATTTCACTATTGGTATTAGCAGCTTTAAATGCTTCATGAAGTTCTTGAATTGTTTCACGATTAAGTGCATTTAATTTAGAAGGTCTATTTATGGTTATGGTACATAATCCGCCTTGAGATGAAACAATAATATTATCGTAATTCATTTTGTGTTGGTTTATTGTTTTGGGAAGGTCACATTAAAGGTAGTGCCTTTTCCTTCTTCAGAATTAAAGTTAATACTTCCGTTATAAGTTTCAATAATATTTTTAATTATTGGTAAACCTAATCCCATACCACTTGATTTAGTGGTAAACTTTGGCTCAAATATCATCGCCTTGTTTTCTTCTGTAATTCCTAATCCATTATCTGATATACTAATTAGAATCGTATTATTTTGTTCTGCAACTTCTACTTCTATTTCTGGCTCTATATCTTTTGGTATGGATTGAATTGCATTTTTGACCAAATTAGTAACTACACGGATTAGTTGCGTGCGATCGAAATTAGCAATGATTTCTTTTTGTTTAGGCTTAAATGTAATTTCATTTTCTGGGAAAATATCGAGTGCCAAATCAATTATTTCCACAACATTTAAGCGTTCGTTTTTCTGAGCAGGCATTTTGGCAAAGCTAGAAAAAGCTGAAGCGATACTACTCATGGTATCAATCTGTTGAATAAGCGTCTTACTGTATTCTTCCAGTTTTTGACGTGCTTTGGGGTCGTTAACATCAAATTTACGCTGAAAACTCTGCACGCTTAAGCGCATAGGCGTTAAAGGGTTTTTAATTTCATGAGCGACTTGTTTCGCCATTTCACGCCATGCTTGCTCACGTTCACTTGTAGCTAATTTCACAGCGCTTTCTTCTAACTCATCTATCATGCTATTATAGGATTCAACCAGTGAAGCCACTTCTTCGCTTGCGCCCTTTAATTCTATTTTTTGATTGCGTTTCTCCAAACGCGTTGCGTTCATTTTTTCACTAATGGTCTTTAGCGAACGTGTAATGTATTTAGATACAAAATATGCAAAGGCTATTGCCACCAAAAGCATCACTAAATAGGCATAACCAAGGCGTTTTAAAAACTCACGTAGCTCCTGTTCATTAAAGGAATCGTCCTCAAAATAGGGCACATTGAGAATGCCTAGCTGCTTCCCTTTAGTGTCAGAAAAAGCAACAAAAGACGATTGAAAATCAGCACCTAATTGTTCATTTTCTTCTACATACCGTTTATCTACTGTTTGATAGATATTATTAAGAATATCTGCGCTCAGGCACTTCGTTAAAGAGTCGGTTTCAAATCGAGGACGTGATGATTTTACTAAGGCGCCTTCTGTATCATAAAGATTAAATTCGACATTGACAATCTTTGCAATTTCATAGATTTCATCTTTAAAAATTAGGTCCAGAAATTGTGTTTCTACAGGATAGGTGGTTTGTCTAAGCACATAATTTATGCTGGACAATATTTGTTGTTCCTTACGTTCTAGTCGTTGTTCGTGATAATCTCTGGATTGCTCATTGTATTGATAAATTGTAACAGCGGCAATCAATATAGAAGCCACAACAACCAACAAAATCATATAAACAAAAATGCGTGAGCGTAAAGACAATCTGTTCCCTGCCATTCAAGAAATTTATTTCATAAATATAGCAATAATCAAGCCATACTGTAGATTGATAATTCTACAAAAAAGGCGAGCACAGAAAAGTGTTCGCCTATATCATTAATTATAAAATTATCAGTCTTCAACAAATAGGTAGTTTAAATTTTTCGAGTTGAATGCGCTATTGAATGCCTTAATTTCTTGACTAACTAATTTATCAAAAGCGGCTAGTTGTACATTTATTTTTTGAGAGAGCTCGTTTTTAACTGCGACATCCTGAGCCGTTGGTGGGAAATCACCCATTCTTACCAAGGAGTTCAAGTGACCTAATTTATTGGTCAAGCGAATAGGAAAGTTTAAGGGATCCTGCCCACTTCTATTTTTGGTTTGATACAGTGCTTCTTCAATTTCAGTAAATTGTTCTTTTAAAGTTTTTGCCTTTTCAAGCAATTCTGTCACACGATCATCCCCTTTATATTGTTTTTGAAATGCACCTAATTGCTCTCTAATATTTCTAATTTTTTTAATTGATTTATGTGCTTTATCCATAGTTGCATTAACGTCTTGAATAAAATCAAACTGTTGTTGCATATCAGCAACGCTGCTTTCGGCTCTTGGATCGGCTAAGATGTTAACATCTTGATCCTGAGTATTGCCATTAACATTAAGACGCACTTTATAGGTCCCAGGAACTGCTTTTGGGCCGCTTAAACTTGCCCACCATAAAATCATCCCTTTCAAGCGTTCGGCTCCATCATAAGTCATATTCCAAACAAACTGATTAGCGCCTTTTTTAACCTTGAGCTTATCTTCTTTACTTTTATTACTAAATGTCTTTATAGTATCGCCTTGCTTATCGAAATAGGTTAAAGACACCTTGTCTTTTTCCTCATCTAAATCTTTCAAATAGAAATACGTAATCACACCATTTGGGTGGTTTGTGCCTGCAGTTTTACTGCCTTTGAAACTGTTGCCACGCATACGATAACTATCCTTAGGTTTAAACAATATATTTGATGCCGAATTTGCGTTATACAATTGATGAATAACCGTTAAATCGTCAATTATCCATACGCTTCTTCCTTGAGTAGCTACCACAAGATTATTGTTTTTAACCACTAAATCGGTAATAGGTACGATAGGTAAATTTAGTTGGAATGATTTCCAATTTCTACCGTCATCAAAGGAGATGTACATTCCTGTTTCAGTTCCTGCATATAATAACCCTTTTCTTTTTGGGTCCTCACGGAGAACTCTGGTAAAATGTTCTGAATCTATACCATTCGTTATTTTCGTCCAGGTTTTGCCGTAATCATTAGTCTTATACAAATAAGGTTTAAAATCACCTGTTTTATATTTTGTGCCTGCAATGTAGCAGGTGGCAGGATCAAATGCGCTTGGTTCAATACTATTTATCATCATCCATTCTGGCATGCCACTAGGTGTTACATTTTCCCAATTAGCGCCACCATCTTTAGTCACATGCACCAGACCATCATCACTTCCAACCCACATTAATCCTTCTTGAAGGGCAGATTCTTGGGCGGCGAAAATGGTGCAATAATATTCTACTGACGTATTATCTTGCGTGATTGGTCCTCCAGACGACTTCAATTTTTCAGGGTCGCTGCGGGTTAAGTCTGGACTTATTATTTTCCAAGACTGTCCTTCATTTTCAGTAACATGTACATGTTGCGAAAAAGTATAAAGTTTATTAGGATTGTGTTTGGAAAAAATAATGGGGAAATTCCATTGAAAACGGTACTTCATACCTTCTGCACCATGACCCATAGGATTATCTGGCCATACATTAATAGCGCGTACAGTACCTGTTTTATGATTAACCCGAGTTAAAAAGCCATCATAACTTCCACCGTAAACTATGTCGTTATCTTCAGGATCAATCGCTATATGAGCCGATTCACCACCAGCAGTACTTTCCCAATCATCTTCATCTATCGTCCAGCCATCTGTTCGATGCGGAATGCGAATGGTTGAATTATCTTGTTGAGCGACATATATTCTATACGGAAAATGATCGTCTGTAGTGACTCTATAAAATTGTGATGTGGGTTGATTGCGATACGTACTCCATGTCTCGCCTCCATCGTAAGTTACTTGTGCGCCTCCATCATCACCAATAATCATTCGATTAGGATCTTCTGGTGCTATCCAGAGGTCATGATGATCGCCATGAGGTGCATTGTATGTGCTAAACGTCTTCCCGCCATCAGTACTTTTATGGTATCTTACATTAAGAACATATACCTTATTCGCATCTTTAGTATCAGCATAGACACGTGTATAATACCACGCGCGTTGACGTAATTTACGTTCACTATTGACCTGAGTCCATGAGTCTCCTCCATCATCACTTCTGTATAATCCGCCTTTATCTTTATTTTCAACAATGGCCCAAACGCGTTGATTATTTACCGGAGAAACCGTAACGCCAATTATACCTAATGTATCGGTTGGGAAGCCACTGTTTTTAGAAATTTCTTTCCAGGTTTTGCCTTCATCTGTACTTTTCCAAAGTGCAGATCCCTCGCCTCCCGAACTTAAACTGTAAGGGGTGCGCTGTACACGCCATGTTGAAGCATATAAAATTCTTGGGTTTGTAGGATCTATTAGTAAATCTACAACTCCAGCCATATTGTTAGAGAATAAAATTTTATTCCAGGTTTTGCCGCCGTCAGTACTTTTATAAAGCCCTCTATCTTGAGTTGGCTTATAAATGTTACCTAAAACACCTGCATAAACAGTATTGAAGTCATTAGGGTGCACTGCGATTCTTGGGATATGTCTTGAGTTTTTTAAGCCCGTCGATTCCCAA
>CAJHYL010000280.1_pt1 | contig 12709 bp, 9 predicted proteins | sample 9198761 | NCBI WGS metagenome assembly CAJHYL01 (sample SAMEA7708360, study PRJEB35096) | sediment metagenome | biome: marine neritic benthic zone biome [ENVO:01000025]; feature: sediment [ENVO:00002007]; material: shallow marine sediment [ENVO:03000034] sea grass bed [ENVO_01000059] ...
AATTAGATGCCTATTTTGAAGGCACACATAATCAATTTAACTTCAAAATCAATCCATTTGGGACCTCATTCCAAAAAGATGTTTGGCAAAAACTTTTAGAAATACCCTATGGAAAAACCATGAGCTACCTCGAATTAAGTCGTGCTCTTGGTGATGAAAAAGCAATTCGTGCAGTTGCAAGTGCCAATGGTAAAAATCCACTTTGGATAGTCGTTCCCTGTCATCGCGTTATAGGTAGTGACGGAAGTCTCACAGGTTATGCAGGCGGTTTGCATAGAAAACAATGGTTGCTCAATCATGAAAAAGGAACGGTACAACAAACCTTGTTTTAGTCGTGTATCGAACAGCAACTAAAATATTACGGAAATTCTTTAGTGACCAACAAATTTTTAGGTACGGTTTCAATTTATCACCTATGTATCGCAGGTCAACAGCTAAGGTGATACATGTCTCAGAGGATTTATACACTGTAAAAATTAAAATTCCTCTTAGCTATAAAAACAGAAATTATGTAGGCTCTATATTTGGAGGTAGTATGTTATCGGCAACCGATCCCATCTATATGGTGCAGTTAATAAACATACTGGGTGATGCTTATGTCATTTGGGACAAAGCTGTAGAAGCGCAATATAAAAAACCCGCCAAAAGTGCTGTGTATGGAAACTTTGAGTTTTTAGAAAACGAACTGGAAGACATAAAAAAAAGAGTTGCCCTGCATAATGAAATTGACCTTTTTAAAACTGTGAACCTTATTGATGCAGAAGGACATATAATTGCTACTTTTAAGAAGACTATTTATATTGCAAACAAGTCTTATTACAAAGAAAAACTAAACAAGAGAACACTCAATACATAACTTTAGCTTTATGAAATTTTTGAAAAAACTTCTAAAATCGCTCATCATTTTTATCGTTTTATTAGTCTTATTACTATATATCACAGATACCGATTATTTATTAAAAGCCGTAAGGACAATCTATTTAAAGGGCCATACAACCGCCTATTTAGACGATTATAAATACTTTGATAACCAAGCCGTTGAAGCTGGAGAACCTCAACCTTGGCCAAATCATAAAGCATACAATTCTGCAACTGAAACCGAAAGGCTTACAAGAACCAATAATGAGCTGGGGACCGTGGCATACGTCATTATTAAAAACGACAGCATTTGGTTTGAAAACTACTATGATGACTATAATGAAGATTCCCAATCCAACTCATTTTCAATTGCAAAGAGTTATGTTTCAGGCCTTATGGGTATGGCCATTAAAGATGGTTACATTACCAGTCTTGATCAACCAGTATGTGATTTTATTCCTGAGTACTGTGAAGGATTGGCAGCTAAAATGACGGTTGGTGATTTGTCTTCAATGGCCTCGGGTACTAACTGGGATGAAAGATACTATTCACCCTTTTCTATCACAACTCGGGCTTATTTCGATGACGACTTAGAAAAAGTTGTTACTGGATTAAAAGTAGTTAGAGATCCTGGAACATCTTATAAATATGCAAGTGGTGACACACAAATGTTAGGATTGGTTATCGAGAAAGCCACTGGAAAGAAATTGTATGACTACCTTACTGAAAGTTTTTGGAAACCTCTGGGTTGCGAAAATCCAACCCTTTGGCAAGTCGATAGTGACGATCATGATTTAGTGAAAGCCTATTGTTGTATTGCTAGCAATGCCAAAGACTTTGCCCGATTTGGCAAGCTTTACAAAGACCATGGCAAATGGAATGGCAAGCAGTTATTAGATTCTTCATTTGTTGCCAAATCAATTAGACCAAGGTTTAACAATAGCCCTCAATATGGTTATGGGTTTTGGTTGCATAGTATTGGTGAAAAGAGTTTTTTTATGATGCGCGGACACCTAGGGCAGTATGTTATTGTAGAGCCTAATGATAATGTAATTATTGTTAGACTAGGTCACCAAAAAGGTGCTGGAGATGCTGTAGCTACCTTTACAAAAGATATAGACATCTATATTGAAGAAGCCTACAAAATGTTGGCTCAATAATTTTATGTAGATTATTTTCTATATCTTTGCTTTTACATTATGCTTACTAAACTAAATTTAGAAAACATCCTTTTTTTGGATATTGAAACCGTTCCTCAATATCCATCTTTTTCTCAATTAGATGATGAACAGAAAGCGTTATGGGAAACCAAATCCAAATACCAACGAAGAGATGACTATACGGCTGACGAATTTTATGATCGCGCAGGTATTTGGGCTGAGTTTGGTAAAATCATTTGTATTTCGGTTGGCTATTTCTCAATTAAAAGTGAGGTAAGAAACTTTAGAGTCACATCGTTTTCTGGCGATGAATCTAAAATTCTCCAAGATTTTAAAGACCTTCTCATTACTCATTTTAGCAAAGCAAAACATCTATTGTGTGCGCATAATGGGAAAGAATTTGATTTTCCATATATCGCAAGACGTATGATTATCAACCGTATTACCTTACCTTATAAACTCAATCTATTTGGTAAAAAACCTTGGGAAGTTCCTCATCTAGACACTTTAGAACTATGGAAATTTGGCGACTATAAAAACTATACATCTTTAAAATTACTAACGCAAGTTCTGGGCATTCCATCGCCTAAACAAGATATTGATGGTAGCGAAGTGTTTCGTGTTTATTATGAAGATGAGGATATCGACAGAATAATAAAGTATTGCGAACAAGACACAATATCGGTTGCCCAAATCTTGCTACGTTTAAGAAATGACACTTTATTAAATGAAGACGAAATCATCTTTATTTAAATCTATTTACTAACGTACTGAACTGAATTCTTAATGCAATACGAAATAAAAAAACCCGAACATATGTTCGGGTTTTATTCTTAATCTCCAAAATTTATTGTCTAATAAACTTTTTAGTCATCACTTCTTCACCGTCATTTACTTCAATAAAGTAAACGCCTGATCGAAGTTGAGAAACATCTACTTTGTTATCTCTTAACTCGCCAGAGGCTACAGTTTGACCAATCATATTAACAATACGATAGGTCGCTTCTGCTTGATCTAACAACTTCACATTCAAAATGCTTCCTTTAACTGGGTTAGGATATACCATGAAATCACCTTCAAACCCTTCGGTATCTGATGAAGTGGTTGTGTATCCGCCACCTAAAGATGTTATTGAATTCTCACTTGTTCCACCATTAGTGATACCAGTTATTGTGACCTGATCTATATAGATATGGTCTTGATTTCCTGATGCATCACATTGGAATCTGAATCCAGAATTTGCAGCGAAATTATACGTATTAGAATCAATAGATACGGTAGCTGTATAGAACGAACCGTTGGTAAAACTTGTGCCTGCTGCATACGAAGCAACCGTCGTCCAAGAAGATCCATCAAAGAATCGTAACCAGAAATCCTCGCCATTTTCCATACTATGAGGATAGAAATAGAATTCTACCTCAACTGTATCATATGAAGAAACGTTAACATTAGAAAGCGTCATTGACGATGCTGTTCCTGAATTATCTCTAATTCTAATTGAATAACTTCCCTCAAATGATCTTGAACCTGAATATCTAAAGGCATCACTTCCGCCATCAATCCATCCATCCCAACCAGACTCGAAGAAGCCTTGATGTATGATATCTGAACCACCCGCACATGGCGCACAAACAGAGCCGCCACAATCTACGCCAGTTTCATCACCATTTTGAATACCGTCATCACAAGTAGGCGGTACTGGTTCTGAAAGACTAATATTATCTAGAGCAATATCGGCTTGCCAAGTACTTCCACTTAATCTATTAAATCTAAGTTGTATCGCACTACCAGCATAAGCGCTTAAGTCTACACTAGCCGAGTTCCATTGATTGCCTTTGTTTCCTGATTCGTTCCAAATACTCGACCAAGATCCGCCTTCATCTGTACTTACTTCAAGATCGATTGTTCCCATATCGGCAGCACCATACATGTGATAATCAAAATCGAATGATGGATTAGTCATACCGCCAAGGTCAAAACAAGGCGAGTTTAATATCGCTCTCTTATTTGGATAACCTGTACCATTACCAGATACTTCAACAAAAATGTAATACGTGCCTTGAGATGCGCTTCCTGGACCTGTTCCACTAGAAGGGGTTCCATTAGCATCTACTGTCCAGTTAAGATCATCACCTGTGTCTTGTGACCAAGCACCTAGAGTGTTTTCAAATCCTTCACTATAAGGATAGCTTGATACACCGCCTGTACATCCTGTAGAAGGTTCAGTAACATTAACCGTACGCGTTACTTCATTAGCAGCATTACCTGCAGCATCACTCACATTATAGGTTACAACATATGTTCCGGCAACATTTGTATTAACTGTATCACCACCAATTACAATATTAGCAGTAATGTCACCATCAATATTATCATTTGCTGTTGCGCCTAATTCTGTATATGTATCTCCAACATTAAGATTAACTGTTGAAGCCCCATTTAAAGTTATCACTGGAGGTGTTGTATCTACAATTGCACTAACGTTTACTGTTCGTGTAACTTGTGCAGCACTATTTCCTGCAGAATCACTTGCATTATAGGTTACTACATAGACACCAACGGTATTAGTATCAACAGCATCACCACCTATGACCAGGTTTCCAGAAATATCACCTTCAAAACTATCTGTAACAGTAGCGCCTTGCTCATTATAGGTGTCGCCAACATTAAGATTAATGGTTGAAGCACCAATTAATGAAATTACAGGAGCTGTAGCGTCTTGAGTTACATTTACTGTTCTAGTTACTTCATCGGCTGCGTTGCCTGCGGCATCACTAACATTATAAGTAACTACATAAGTACCAACTATATTGGTGTCTACTGTATCTCCGCCAACTACAACATTAGCCGAAATGTTACCATCAACATCATCAGTTGCACTAGCACCTAATTCTGTATATGTATCGCCTTGTTCCAGATTTACAGGTGAAGACCCATTTAATGTAATTACAGGTTTAACCGTATCTGGTGTTGAACCTTGAAGGTTAACTGTATAATCCTCAACTTCTCCATAGGTGAATGTCTCACAAGATGTAGGAATGCCATTGTATTTCATAGACACACGCATTCTCGTATTACTTCCTGCAGTGCCATTAGGAACGGTAAAGTTACCGCTAACTGGTGTAGCTGTTGTAGCCGCTTGAGACCATACTAACTCACCAGCATCGCCAAAATCACCATCTTTATTATAGTCAATCCAAACCGCATAACCTTCTGCATAAATTGTTCCAGTCCATGTTGGTGTTACGGTAATCGAATAACTCTGTCCTTCTGTTAAATCGGTAGAGACATTTGTAAAATCTGTATAGAATTGTCCGCCTGAAGAATTATCAATTGTATTAAGTTGAACTCTTCCAATATATTCATCATTAATATTAGTACTCGCAGAGGCACAGTAATTTAACTGCACTTCTGTAGTTGTGAAGTTTACGGAACTACTATAAGCAGATGTAGATGTATCAGGACATTCACTTCTTACCTGTACTTCATAACTTGTTTCTGGTGTTAAGCCAGTAAGTGTAGTTGAAGTTCCATTTACATTATTCGTGGTCCATGATCCTCCAGATGGTCTATATCTTAAGTCATAACTTGCGCCTGGAACAGCATCCCAGGAAATATTTGCAGTTGTGTCTCCAAATCCATCAACATTAAGTCCGGTAGGAGTAGTAGCCGAACATACCACAGGTGTGCTTGAAAGACCTGTTAATATTAACGTATAGTTTTGACTTCCACCTGTTAATGATCCTTTATGTGTTACCGTAATGGTATAATTACCACTCGCTCCTGAAACTTCAATTCTTTCGTATGGATCTACATTATTGTCTCCTAAACCATTAGCATTGACTGCTGTTAAACGCCAAGGTGTATATGTTGTGCCACCTTGAGATACTCTTAAATCCAGATCATTAACTAGCCTAGGTGTTGTAGAATTTGTAGCCGTGGTCGCCGTTCCTGCTCTATCTGTCCATGAGATAGACGCGATCAAATCGTTAACTCCGTCAGAGTCTACATTAATTTGATAAGTTTGACCTGAGCTTAACGTCAATTCACTTATTTGAGATTCATTCCCATTATTAGTAATAGTTTCGGCAGCTCTTTTACCATTTAGAAGCCCCCAACCATATACGGCATCAGGTCCACTTGGTCCTGCATCATCAGCAGTATGTAATGCCAATCCTTTAAGCGTGGCGGCTCTCATAAAACTACCATTAGTATTATTGGCATGTTGTTGTAATAAAAGTAGCGTTCCCATGACATTTGGCGACGCCATTGAAGTCCCTGAAATAGTTCCGTATTCCGAATCACTTCCTTCGTAAGTTGATGTTAAAGAGGTTCCATTTCCAGTAATGTCTGGTTTAATTCTATAATCATCTGTTGGACCTTCAGAACTACCGCTATTAATAGTTACCGAAATTAAATTTCCATTAGCATCTATATTAGCATCCTGTGCATTTGCGACGACTAAGTTGTTTTTAGAAGTAGAGTGGCCAGTGAGCTTGTCATAAGCCGAATTGCCATCTAATGGACTACCGTTATAATTGGTATTACCGTCATTACCAGCAGCCACAACCATGAGATACATTGGTGCGTTAAACATTAAATTATCCCAGTCTCTAGAATCAGTTATGTAGGCACCGAAATAATAATCTGGTACTAAATCTGATCTGAATCCATAGGAGTGGTTTGAAAGCAACATGCCGTTTCCTGCTGCGGTAGTCGCTTCAGAAAGGTCGCTGTTCCACATATAGCCATAAACTTCTGCTTGCCAAGCCATGCCTTTAGCATTCGCTTGAACTCCTGAAGCCATAATGGTTCCGGTTACGTGTGCGGCGTGGAAGTTTAATTGTGTTCCACCTTCAGAACCTGTGTCTTGAAGTGTCACTCGATTAGTTCCGCCAGGTCCATCATATTCTTGATGCGATACTCTGGCATGGCCACCATCCCAAACATAGCCTATCATATTTTGTCCATCTAAACTCAATCCTAAGGATCCTCCTGAATTTAAATGATCGGCTCTTGTTGATCGTGCAGCATTAACATTAAGTGTTGTGTAATAAATTGGTCTTCCATCGTCGGTTACACGTTGCAATTGCATAAACCTTCCATCTTCTTCTATAGTAAGTGGCCAGTTATTTGTTCTAGCCATTTGTAAAGCTTTCTGCTTTTCTAAGGAAATCTTTTGATTAAATTGAGATTGAAGTTCTTGTAATTGAGATTTGTCGTAACGACTGGTGATTTGTTGTTTTTGGGCTTCCGTTTGTGCAAATGTTGTAAGAAAGGACAACATGAACACAATTAAGGTAAAAACCTTAAAATAGTTGAATTTCATAAAATAATTAGTGTTTGGTTAATATAAACGAGCTTGAAAGTATTAAAATTTTGTTAAAATCAAAATGTATCGAAAACGTTTTCGATGAAATGCAGGAAAATAGTAATTGAATTACGGTAAAACCGTAATTGAAGACGAATAATAATCTTAATCTTAAGTAAAAGAGTTGTTAGAATAGAGCAAATACAAAAAAAATGATGCTGTAATAAATTACAGCATCATGATCTTTTTTGCTAAAAACACCATGTTCTTAATTAATCGCTTGGTGTTTTTTAAACTTACAAATAGTTGTTTAAATCTATAAGTAGGTTCTGGTAGATTTGTTGAAACATTCATAAGTTAAATTCATGGTAGATTTGAAACAAATCAAGGTTGAACATTATCGATTTGGGATGGCTAATATGAGTGAAAAATTTGAATTAATCAGTTAAAAAGCATTATTATTCGATGAAATACACTTTTTTTTAACATTTCTAGATTTTCATCTCTGGAATTTCTCCTTCAATGATAAGTGTGCCTTCAGTTGCTTTTTGAATCGTTTCAATGGAGACATTAGGTGCTCGCTCTAGAAGTTTGAACCCTTTATCAGTGATTTCTAATACCGCTAAATTAGTCACTACTTTCTTCACACATCCTACTCCAGTTAGTGGCAATGAACAACGCTTTAAGAGTTTAGATTCGCCTCTCTTATTGGTATGCATCATGGCTACAATAATGTTCTCGGCGCTTGCCACCAAGTCCATAGCACCGCCCATACCTTTAACCATCTTTCCCGGAATTTTCCAATTGGCAATATCCCCATTTTCAGCCACTTCCATTGCCCCTAAAATAGTGAGGTCTACATGTTGCCCACGTATCATAGAGAAGCTAGTCGCCGAGTCGAAAAAACTAGCGCCAGGTAATGTGGTAATGGTTTGTTTTCCTGCATTTATTATATCTGGATCTTCTTCACCTTCAAAAGGAAAAGGACCCATTCCGAGCACACCATTTTCACTTTGAAATTCCACCTCTATATCGTCTCTCACAAAGTTAGCCACCAAGGTAGGTATGCCAATTCCTAGATTTACATAATACCCATTTTTTACTTCCTTAGCTATTCGTTTTGCGATACCGTTTTTATCCAACATATTATATGCGTTGTCTTACTGTTCTTTGTTCTATTCGTTTCTCATAATGTTGCCCTTGAAAAATTCGTTGTACAAATATTCCTGGAATATGAACCTGATTGGGGTCTAAACTACCAACTGGCAGTAATTCTTCAACCTCAGCTACCGTAATCTGTGCTGCCCCTGCCATATTTGAATTAAAATTGCGAGCTGTTCCTTTAAAAATAAGATTGCCAGCTTCATCACCTTTCCAGGCTTTAACGAACGCAAAATCGGCCTTAGGTGCATACTCCAAAACATACATCTTACCATCAAATTCTCTAGTTTCCTTGCCTTCGGCTACTTCTGTACCATAACCTGCTGGCGTATAAAACGCTGGAAAACCAGCCTGAGCCGCTCTACAACGTTCAGCTAAGGTGCCTTGAGGAATTAGCTCTACTTCTAATTCACCACTCAACATTTGACGTTCAAACTCATCGTTTTCACCAACATAAGAAGAGGTCATTTTTACGATTTGCTTGCCTTGAAGTAATAGGCCTAATCCAAAATCGTCTACGCCTGCATTATTTGAAATACATTTTAATCCGCTTACACCCAATTGTACTAATTCAGCAATAGAGTTTTCAGGAATACCTGACAGACCAAAACCTCCAAACATCATTGTCATACCATCTTTCACTCCCACTAAAGCTTCTTGAACAGTTGCTACTTTTTTAACAATCATTTACGGTTGTGTTTTATTAGGAAAATTACAAAATAAAAAAGCCATTCTAAAGCGAATGGCTATCATATTTTAAAAATCAATATCAGGTTCATCTAAGCCTTCATCAGCTTGATTTTGTAGTTGATCTTTATTGTACTTTAAGCAATCAACTTCTATAGAAAGATTTGAGGGTTCTTCGAATTCGCCTTGGCTAATATTCAAGTTGTCATCTGCATAACACGCCTTCATATATAACCCCCAAATAGGTAATGCCATAGACGCGCCTTGACCGTAAGTGATTGTTTTAAAATGTGTGGCTCTATCTTCAGCGCCAACCCAAACACCAGTCACAAGGTTAGGCACCATGCCCATAAACCATCCATCACTTTGGTTTTGAGTAGTCCCTGTTTTGCCTGCAATAGGATTTGTAAATTCATAAGGGTAACCAGTAATAATATTTTTATACACTTGTGTACTAGCCCATTTATGCCTTAATCTTGTTCCAGAACCTCCCTGGGTGACACCTTCTAATAATCGTACTGTAACATAGGCTGTTTCTGCGCTTAAAACATCTTTAGTTTCTGGTGTAACTTGGTATAGAATCGTGCCGTTTTTATCTTCAATATGAGTAATTAAAACTGGCTTTGTATAAACACCTTGATTTGCGAATGTTGAATACGCAGCCACCATTTCATAAACACTCAAATCTGGCGTTCCTAAAGCAATAGAGGGTACCGCAAGTATATCTTGTTCTACACCAAGTTTCTGTGCTAAATCAATTACAGGTTGAGGCCCAACCTGGTCCATAAGGCGTGCCGTAATCGTATTCACAGAATTAGCTAAAGCATTTTTTAGGCTACGCGTTCCTCCATATTCACCTCCAGAATTTTTAGGGCACCATTCTTCTGGATTTCCATATTTGTTTTTTTCAATACAGAAAGGTGTATCTGGCAAGGTGTCGCATGGTGATAAATGCAGTTGATCAATTGCTGTAGCATACACAAAAGGTTTAAACGTTGATCCAATTTGTCGTTTTCCTTGTTTAACCATATCATATTGAAAATGCTTATAATTCATGCCACCTACCCATGCTTTGACATGTCCTGTTTGAGGTTCCATACTCATCATAGCAGGGTGTAAAAATGACTTATAATAACGCATGGAATCTAGTGGCGTAAGTACAGTGTCTATCTCTGAGTTCTTGCCGTCTCGCCAAGCAAAAATGCGCATTTCTGTGGGTTTGTTAAACGCGGCTTTTATATCTTCTTCAGAGCTTCCATTTTTCTTCATGACGCGCCAACGCTCTGAACGTCTCATACCCCGATTTAATAAGTCTTCAATTTCGTCTGTTTTTAATTCCAGGAATGGCGCGGTTGGATTACCTTTAGGTGTATTTTGACTATCAAATTCTCCTTGTAAGCGAGGCATATGTTGTGCCACCGCATCTTCGGCATACTGCTGCATGCGCGAGTCTATGGTGGTATAAATTTTTAGACCGTCTTGATAAATGTTGTATTTAGAACCATCTGGTTTGCGGTTGTTTTTGTCTTCCACCCATTCTTTCATAAACCCTTGCAAATACGCTCTAAAGTAGGTCGCTATGCCTTCATTATGTGCTTCGGGTGTATAATTGAGCCCTAATGGGAGGTTCTGCAACGAATCTTTTTCTGCTTCCGTTATATAATCATACTTTTCCATTTGAGCAAAAACGACATTTCGCCTGTTTGTAGTGCCTTCTGGGTTTCGATGTGGCCTTGGATTATAGAGTGAGGAATTTTTGAACATACCTACAAGCATGGCTGCTTCGTGTAGTGCTAAATCTTTTGGTTCTTTGCCAAAGTAAATTCGTGCCGCACTTCGAATACCATCACCATAGTTGCCGAAATCGTAAATATTAAAATACATGGCTACAATTTCTTCCTTGGTATATTGTCTCTCTAAACGAATAGCAATAACCCATTCTTTAATTTTCTGAAGAATCGCATTAGTAGTACTTTGTTTGTCTCTAACACCTATGAATAATTGCCTAGCCAATTGTTGTGTTATTGTACTTGCGCCGCCTTTCTTTCCTAAATATGCAAATGCTCTAATTGTACCTCGTGCATCTATACCTGCATGATCGTGAAATCTAATGTCTTCTGTAGCTATGAGTGCATCTATTAGATGTTTTGGTAATTCATCGTAAGACACCGGAGTTCTGTTATCATTGAAGTAAAATTTTCCTAATGTTTCTCCATCTGAAGATATTATTTCAGTAGCCAGATTAGTTTTGGGGTTTTCCAATATAGTATGGTCTGGCATCGGACCAAACACACCCCAAGACGCTAATAAAAACATTAGAAGAAACAGTAAGAGGCTTAACCCAACCAATTTCCAAAACCACTTCACGTATTTAGTTAAATCTTCGGTTTTTACCGATTTATTTTTTGCTTTAGTCTTTGCCATAATTAGTGTTCCGTTTGTTCTATCCTAAAACCGACGTCTGTAATACCTTCTAATTTTTCTTCTCCCAATACTATTCCATTTTCCCTCATGGCGTGTTGGATACGCACAGTATAGTCGCCGTTTTCAGTAAATGAAAATGAAGATTTGTGCCCTTTAAACCACAGTTTATTCTCTTTAACATCTGTAAATCCTTTTCCTAATAATTCTCCTTGAGCGTTCGCCATTCTATATTCTAGTGTGTCTGTTGTGGTTTTACCATTAGGATAATTTAATTCTGCAATAAGGAATAGGTTATTGTATTTAAAATCATTGTTGTTTCTAATATTAATAAACAAATTATATTGATTTGTAGTATCTGGCGCATTAAATTTAAAAGTCTTAACGTCATCTTTGTGCCATTGATTAACAACACTTTGATATTCGTCGAACACGCGATCTGAATCACAACCGACGGCTATTATAATACAAGTAATACAAAACGTCTTAATTACCTTTTTTAGCATTTGCTTTTGGTTTACGTTTCCGTTTATTCCTATTATTTTTACGTCTTCGCTTGCGTTTTGGATTATCAAAACGTGTTAAACTATCTTGGCCAACCACACTTTCAAATTCTATGGTATCCTCTCCTATAAGTTCTATAGCATATTCTTCTAAGCTTTGAACCGGCTTCTTTTGTTTGTTCAGTGCAATTATTTCATTAGCCTGCTCTGTAGTAATTTTATGCCAGGTCATCCATTCATTTTCATAAGCATACCACATATGCCCTTTAAAAATATCGGTCTTCTGACAAACGCCCACACCTTTTTCAGTATGTAATTTAATATCGGTTTTAGGAAAACTCTCTAATGCTTCTAAATAAGCGTCTAATTCGTAATTAAGACAGCATTTAAGCTTCCCACATTGACCAGCAAGTTTGAGTGGGTTTAATGAAAGTTGTTGGTAACGTGCTGCAGAGGTGCTTACCGAACGAAAATCGGTTAACCAAGTCGAACAACATAATTCTCTCCCACAAGAACCAATACCTCCCAATCTTGCCGCTTCTTGCCGGAATCCAACCTGTCGCATTTCTATGCGTGTTTTGAACTCTCGTGCATAGACTTTTATGAGT
>CAJHYL010000014.1_pt1 | contig 12637 bp, 9 predicted proteins | sample 9198761 | NCBI WGS metagenome assembly CAJHYL01 (sample SAMEA7708360, study PRJEB35096) | sediment metagenome | biome: marine neritic benthic zone biome [ENVO:01000025]; feature: sediment [ENVO:00002007]; material: shallow marine sediment [ENVO:03000034] sea grass bed [ENVO_01000059] ...
CATGATCGCAAATCCAGCGATTGAATTCGTGTGACTGAAAATCGAAGCTAATAGATTTTTGCTCTCTTTTTTTTCTTCTTCTGAACGATCATCAACAACTAAATTTCCCACATGCCTTATGTGTTTCTGACCAATAGCATAAGTTAATTGCCCAATTAACATCCCTACACCTGCCATACCAAATCCCCAATGCCATCCAATATTTTCACCTACATAACCTACTGCCAATGCGGCCGCTGCGGCACCAAGGTTGATTCCCATATAAAATATATAGAATCCCATGTCACGTTTATTCTGTTCGTTTTTAGGATAAAGTCCGCCAACCATTGTAGAAATGTTTGGTTTTAACATACCAACACCCATCACAATAAGTACTAGACCAGTATAGAACGCCCACATTTGTTCAATAGCCAGAACACTATGTCCAGCTACAAGAAGTAACCCTCCTACAAATACGGATTTCCTTTGGCCGAGTAATTTATCTGCTATTATACCACCAGGAATAGAAGCCACGTATACAAACATAGTATACCATCCATACAAAGCAATAGCACTATCGTTGGCCCATCCCAAACCAGGATTATCGGCAGCTGTTGTAGCGGTTAAGTATAACACTAAAATAGCGCGCATTCCATAATAGGAAAAGCGCTCCCACATTTCTGTTAAGAACAAAATGTACAGCCCAACTGGGTGCCCAAAAAGTTTCTTCTGATTAGCTAAAACTGAATCATTCATAAGTTTTATTATTAGTTAGAATTATTATTGAGAATTTACTTGCTAAAAGCAGCAAGAAAGTGAAGTTTGTGAATTGATATTTATTCATTTTTTGGAAGTAAAATGATGTCAAGTTTACTAAAAATAATGCAGAAATCCCTAACTATTATCAGCAAATACGGCAATCCATGATTAAGCGCACAATATTTATACCAGAATAGTATCTTTGCATTTAATATTATTTCCCTATGCCTAAAGCCATATCTGGATTTTCGAAACTTACCAAAGATCAGAAAATAAGCTGGCTTGCCGATTCCTATTTTGAGAACAAGACACAAGGCATCGCAATACTAGAACAGTACTGGAATTCTGATCGTAAATTGCAGCAACTACACGATGAGTTTATAGAGAATACAATTAGCAACTATTATTTACCATTTGCAATTGCACCCAATTTTTTGATTAATGGTCAATACTATACAATTCCAATGGCCATCGAAGAAAGTTCGGTTGTTGCTGCCGCAAGTAAAGCAGCTAAGTACTGGTCCGAACGCGGTGGTTTTAAAACCGAAGTACGATCTGTAAAAAAGGTAGGACAAGTTCATTTTAGTTACACTGGCAGCACAAATGAGCTCTTTTCTTTATTCAATTCAAACAAAGCTCAATTTTTTGAAGATTCAGATACCATTACCAGTAATATGAAACGTAGAGGTGGTGGGATACTAGAGATTTCTTTAAAAGATAAAACTGCCGATTTAGAGAATTACTATCAGTTACATGCCACTTTTGACACGCAAGATGCCATGGGTGCTAATTTTATTAATTCGTGCCTAGAACAATTTGCAACTACTTTACAACAACTGGCTACACAACAACTTGAAGGGAAGCTAGAAGTTATTATGAGTATTTTGTCTAACTATGTTCCTGAATGCATTGTTAAAGCGGAAGTATCATGTGCGGTAAATAAATTATTGCCAGATGAACAAGAAGCACAACTGTTTGCTAAAAAATTTGTTCAAGCTTGCACTATTGCAGAAATCGAACCCTTTCGGGCTGTCACTCATAATAAAGGTATAATGAATGGTGTTGATGCCGTTGTGTTAGCTACAGGTAATGATTTTAGAGCTGTTGAAGCAGCTGTGCATGCCTATGCTTCCAGAAGTGGGCAATACACGGCCTTATCTCATGCCAAGATTGACGATGATGTCTTTACCTTTTCGCTCGAAATTCCATTGGCACTTGGCACTGTAGGAGGCTTAACCAGTCTTCATCCGCTTGTAAAATTAGCATTAGACATATTAGGGCGTCCATCGGCCAAAGAATTAATGCAGATTGTTGCTTCTGTGGGATTGGCTCAAAATTTTGCAGCTATAAAATCACTAACAACTACAGGAATTCAACAAGGTCATATGAAAATGCATTTGATGAATATCTTAAATCAATTTGAAGCAAATTCAAACGAAAAGGAAATCTTAATTGCGCATTTTAAAAATAATACGGTTTCACATTCGGCCGTTATTAAAGAGCTAAACAAACTAAGAGTCCAAGATTGACTAAAACATTTTACAGTAACGGTAAATTATTATTAACCGCAGAATACGCAGTATTGGATGGTGCTAGAGCATTGGCCATTCCTACCAAGTATGGCCAGTCTATGGTGGTGTTACCATGGGACCAATCAGAACTAATATGGACTAGCCTCAATCACACAAATAAAGTGTGGTATGATAACTGCTTTTCTTTAAATAAAGGTGAGATTTCAACTGAAAAAGAAGACGCTATTTCATTAAAATTATTGGAGCTATTAACTACTTGCCAACGCCTTAATTCGAAATTCTTATCAGAAGACAAAGGCTATTTAGTTATCTCCAGGCTAGATTTTCCAAATAATTGGGGATTAGGGTCGTCATCAACATTAATTAATAATTTGGCACTTTGGGCAGATGTTAATCCATATCATTTATTAAAAGAAACATTTGGAGGCAGTGGCTATGATATTGCTTGCGCACAACATCAAACACCTATAGTTTATCAACGTACTAATGGACAACCCAAAATTGAATTGGTAACTTTTGCACCAGAATTTTCTAAGCATCTTTATTTTCTTCACTTAAACAAAAAAGAGAGCAGCAAAGATGCCATAACCCATTATACAAAAACCGTTAGCCTAAACGACGCTTTAGTTTTAGAAATAAGCCAACTCACAGACGCATTTTTAAATTGCAATTCCTTTGATGAGTTGACTCATCTAATGCTTACACATGAACGTCTTATGAGTAAACTATTAAATCTACCGACAGTAAAATCACGTCTATTTTCAGATTTCAATGGCTATATAAAAAGTCTTGGGGCCTGGGGTGGTGATTTTGTGCTTGTTGCGGCTAGAGAAAATCCACAACCATATTTTAAATCTAAAGGTTATGAAACGCTCATAGCTTTTGATGATATGATTCTTCAATAAAAAAAAGCCTTGCTAATAGCAAGGCTTTGATTTTTGAGTTTACAAGCAATCTAGTACATAGTTGCTCTATTATCTTCAATCTCAGCTTTTTCGTTTAAAGCATTAAATAAGGTTGTAGAAGACGCATTCACTCGACTTAATGTCAAGGCTTCACGTTTTCCATTGTAATTTGGCAATTCATTAGCCGGTGTTTTTTTAGTGACTTCAACCATATAAACCCCATTATTCCCATCAATTAAGTTAGATGTTTCTCCTTCTAATAATGCAAAGGCGGCACCTACTACTTTAGGCTCTGTACCTGCACCAGACAATGTGGTGTTTTTCATATTTACTGCCAATGCTGTTTTTACAGATTGATCTTGAGATGCAGCAACTTCATCAAGTGACGTTCCTACAATGAGATCTCTTAAGATTTTGGCTTTTTTCTCTTTTCTAATTATTGGCAAGGCGCTTACAGATGCTTTTTCAACAGACATAAGTCCTTTATCACTCTTTTTAGCCAGAACAGCTACAGCAAAACCGCCATTAAAACTAAAGCGTCTTACATCACCAACTTTAGATTCGTCTTCAAAAGCCCATCTCACCATTTGTCGCTGCGACCCTAATCCTGGAATATTTTCGTCTAACTCTTTAACATCTGTTGCTTGCATTAAGTTATATTCCATTTCTTGAACTACCTCTTGAAAATCTCTGTCTTGCACTGCAATTTCGAATTTCGAAGTTTTATTAAACACTTCATTTATAGTGGCCTCACTCGGTTCTATAGCTCGAGATAAGTTAGCCACTTTAAGGGCTGTTTCATAATTTTTAGCATCGTCAATTCTTATAATATGATATCCAAAATTGGATTCAACAATCCCTACAGTCCCTTTTGGATTGAAGAAAATAAAATCGGCATATGCTGGATCAAAAGATTGCGGATTAAAAGTAGCAAGTCGTGTCCATCCAATATCACCTGCATTTCCTTTACTACCATCTGTATTGATCTCATCGGCCACATCATTAAACTTTTGTTTATTTGTTTTAACTAATGGGAGCAAGCTGTCCACAATACGTTTTGCTTCTTCTCGTGTTCGAGTGATATCTGGACCAGCGCTAGCAGTCCCTACATAAGGCACAATAATATGACTTGAATTCACAGAATCGGCCACTTCCATTGCATCTACTACTCTGGTAATATTATAGAATCCAGACGATTTATAAGGCGCGCTCAATTCACCAATATTCATTGTCATTAACGAATCGGCGTATTCTGGTGGTAATTGCGATTTAATAAAAAATCTATCTACATAGGGAATTGATGAATTTGTTGATAGATAACCATCTAGATCTTCAATGGCAATTTCATTAAGCCCAATTTCGGTTTCATCAACTTCAGTAGTAGTTGGATTATCCTCTCTTCCAAATGCTAATTTGACTAACTCGTCTTTAATATCTTCTTCGTCTTGAGTCGAAGCTTCCTCTTTAAACTGCACAAAGTAGATATCACGAGAAGCCTCAACTTCATACTGCTTTGGGTTTTTCTTTATATAGGCTGCTATCTCTTCTTTAGATACAGTTACTGTACTATCAGGAATAGAAGCATAAGGTATTTGCACATACCTTATATCAACTTTGTCATTTTCTAATTTGTGGTCTAACAACCCTTCCGAATCTGTTGCGCTCAAGCCTGCTTTAACCATATTATAATAAGCTTGATACATGCCTGTTGTTGCCAAATCATTTTCATATTCTGTCCATGTTTGGTAGTTAATAGGTGTGTTACCCAAAAATGAAGGATCTGGACTAATCTCTTTAAGGTTAGCGATAAACTCGTTCAATTTATTTTCATCAAATTCACCAGCATCGTCCTTAAATTCTTCAAAAGCTGCTAATCCGTTTTTAAGTAAATCACGCATTTGTTCGCGTTCAACACGTAAACCTACCTTTTCATACTCGGCTTGAAAAATAGTATTTCTTAATTCTTGATTCCATATGGCATTCATAGCTTGTGTGTTGGTAACTCTACCAGCATATTGTTGCTGATAATTTTCAACTTTTTGCATGAACTCTACACGGTCAATATCAATTCCGTTTATGGTAGCTACAGCACTTTGTGCATCATCAAAGCCACCGCCTCTAAATAAATCGGCAAGTACGAATGAGAATAATGCCATAGCGATAACCAAAATAAGGATTAACGATCGCTGTCTAATTTTTCCTAAAATTGCCATTATGTCTTATAATTTTAATGAAATTTGGTGTGCGAAAATACCATTTTATGCGCACTTAAAAAAGGGTTGCAGCTGTTATTTGTCGATGTTTTGATCTAATTTGATTCGTCTTCAATCACTTCAAGCTCAACAACATCAATTTTTGTATTTGACACCTCGATTATCTTAAATAAGAATTTTTCTATTTGAACTTTTTCATCACGATCTGGTATGCCTTCAGTACTATCTACAATCAAACCTCCTAGTGTTTCATAGTGTTCATTCTCGGGTAGATCTAGTTTGTAAGTCTCATTGAGGTAATCGACTTCTAAACGCGCCGAAAATTTAAATTTATTATCTGATAGCCGTTCTTCTATGAGATCGGTAGAGTCGTGCTCGTCTTCAATTTCGCCAAACAGCTCTTCTACAATATCCTCGATGGTCATAATACCCGACGTACCGCCGTATTCATCAAGTACAACCGCAATGCTTCGTCTCTTTTTGATAAGTAAATTCATTATTTCGTGAATGAGCATGGTTTCTGGCACATACTCGACTGGCATGATAATAGATTTAATGGATTTAGGTTTCTTAAATAAATCAAATGAGTGTACGTAACCCAATATATCATCTATGGTATCTTTATAAACTAAGACTTTAGAATATCCAGAGGTCGTAAATAACTCATTAAGTAATTTAATATTATCATGTAACTCAACGGCCACCAATTCTGTTCTTGGCACCATGACTTCACGTGCTTTCACTTCAGAAAACTCTAAAGCATTTTGAAAAATTTGAATTTCGTTATCAATAACTTCATGTTCTTCAACAGTTTGCATTTGCTCATTTATGTAATTGCCTAGTTCAACTTTAGTAAAAGCCAATTGCACCTCATCGCCGTCTGTTTTAAAGAAATACTTTAAAATCACATCGGAAATCCATATGACAAAATCGGAAATCAAGCTAAAGATTACAAAGAATAGATATGCAGGAAACACGAATACTTTAAGGAATGTATTGGCGTAAATCTGAAAAAACACTTTAGGCAAAAATTCAGCAGTTATTAATATCACAAGGGTTGAAACTACCGTTTGAGATAAGAGATTTAAATCGGTTAAAAAATAATTGAGAAGTGCGTAATCTGTAGGCAATATTGTTTGAAACCATTGCATTAGCAAATCGCCCATAAAAAACCCATAAATGACTAAAGCAATATTGTTTCCAATAAGCATAGTTGCTATGAATTTAGAAGGTTTAGCAGTTAACTTGGTTAACAGTTTGGCCAATAACCCTTCCTGCTTCTTTTCAATTTCAATGTGGATTTTATTGGCAGAAACGTATGCGATTTCCATACCAGAAAAAAAGGCCGAAAACAACAACGACACCAGTATTATAATCACTTCTGTACTCATTACTTAGATTTAGAACGCTCTTCAAATCGTTTTCTGAATTTGCGTCTGAAGAAATACATAAACAAGGCTAATGCCGCAAAAAATAATGAGATATATGCTCTGTTTCTATCGGTATTCCAGGTATTTATTGCATCGTATAAAAAAAGAACTAAAAACAGCAAATATGCGTACTGCAAAAACTTGAGTAGTTTCATTATATTGAATTAGTAATGTGATGTAAAGATACAGATTATTCACTAAGATAAACCACACCAGTAACTTCTAAAACTTGTGCGTTAGTGAAATTTCGGTTACTATCGAAACCATGTCCATTAATGATTTCCGTTTTGCGTTTAAACTTAACTGGCCCGTTGGTAAACAACCATTCTTGCTTTTGATCGTAATACAATTGATCTGCAAATAAGGTGTCATTGGTATGTGTTGTTAACACAACATTTCCTCTTAAGTCTATAAGCTCGGTATCGTCATAAACTATGGCATATTCTGAAATGACATTATTCCTTTGGCTGGCGTCATCATATAACGTAAGGTCTGCGCCTTCAGGAAATTCATAATAGGCAAAATCTCGGTTTGAAAAATTGAGCATTTTTGAGCTTTTAAGCACAGATTTAAGACGCCCTGAATCGGTATATTTTGTATTGATGTTTTCTGCTACAGATTGCGGCCCACTGTGCATCATGCCAATTTGTTGGACTTCTTTAAAATTATTTTTACAAGAAAAAAGTATGGTCATAGCGATTGCTATGACCATAATTAAATTTTTATATGATGTATAGGATTGCATTAGAGGTTTGGCACCTTCACACTCCTACCTATCCAACAGCCTACTTTAATAACTTCGCCAGCACGCCCTGAAGAGAAAACTTCACTTTTTGCTGGTGCTTTTGCGTTGTAATTAGCGATTGTTTTATTCGCTGCAGATCTTAAATTACCATCTACTCGTCCTGCTTTAGCTGCTTCTTGAGCGGCTAACCAAAATACGGCTCGTTTTGTAAAATTATCTGTTCCACAACGATTGGCACTACTTGCATACATAGCGGCCACGGCTAAATAAGCCTTCCCCATAGATGGGTTTTGCTCAAGTGCTCTGTAAAAGTAACCTCTGGCTTGCCCATAGTTGCCTTTCTTCTTCAAATTAGATGCAATTCTATAAAGAATCTTAGATTTTTCATAGCTGTCTGTTTCAAGATCTACAGCTTGATTATAGAACTCTAATGCAGCATTGGTATCCCCATTTTTGTCTTTTAAGATTCCTAAATAGTACGCTGTAGAAGCATTTGGAGAAATGCTATTTTTTTGTTGTACAATTTTCACAAATAACGGGTCATCGGTACATTCTTTAGTGTACAATCTATTCATCGCACGTTGTAACCAAAGCGCATCACTTTTATTGTCGTCATAGTTCTTTTGGTAAAGCGGAATTAGATTCGTACAATTTGCTCTATCACCCAGGTCTCTATCCATCCCAGAAGAAATTAAATCGTAGTTTTTCAAATAGCTTGTATACGACTTAACACGTCTAGCATCTTTTTTGCTAAGGCTTGATTCTTCTTCACCTGACCCTACATACTTATTCAACTTCTGTGTGTAATTTTTGATTTCAGATTCTATTTTTTCAGAAATCTCATCGTATTTTGTGAAAAGTGATTCAGCAGGTTTTTGACCACTATCATATAAAGCTACCATTAATTTAAAATAGGTATATAATGCTTTAGGATTTGTGAATGTAGAAGCATCTTTGTTGTATGCTGTGTCAAATGCATTGTAAAGATCGCCATCATTTTTACCCAAATCGCTTTTATTGTCATACATTAATTGAGCCTTCTTAGAGAGAATATCTCCTGTTTTCGATTTAGAAGCAAAATATTGCAATCTTTGATCATACATTTTAAGCATGTCATTAATATGTCCTACTTTTTCTGCACCTGATGAATTATCGATCTTGTGATCTAAAATTTTCTCTCCATGGGTATAAATTGCTCTACTGAATTTTGGATTGCGATTTCTCAATTCCATCCATGGCTCGTATGCTGCATCATAGTTTTTAGCCTTTACATATTGGTCAAAAATTGACAGTGTTGCCATGTCTTCTTCTTGTCCTTGGGCCAATACAGCATTGACACTTATAAAAAGCATCATCACTAAAAATGTAATCTTCGTCTTCATCTCTTATTTTTTATAATTAGTCTAGTTGAACTTACGTTTAACAAACCATCTATCGTTTAACGATAAACTGAGTTGGAAATTTACAAAGTTCTCTTGAATTAAATTTTGATCTGTTGTACCTCGTTTGCCTACTTCAAAACCTATATTCGCATTAGAGAACATATTACCAACTGGTAATCCCACTCCAAAAGATATGCCAAACTCGTTTATGGTTTCATTGTTGATTTTTAATCCGGTATTTTCAAATCGAACTCCTGCTCTGTAGACCACGCGTTTAAAGTATTTATTAAACGATGTATAATCCGGAATAAAAAAACCTCCGAAGGTAAATGTTGAGGCATCTTCAAAGGTAGCATTATTTATGCTAAAAATAGGATTTCCAAACTGACTTGTTTTCACAAAAGTGTATTCACCTCCTAAAAACCACTTTCTAGGTTGACCAATTCCTGCTCCAAAACTTGTTCGTTGGGGTAAGGTTAATGTGGTCTTATCTAGGTTATCAGATGCTAAATCGCCTTCAATTTCATTTACAGTAGCTTCTTGTCCCGTTAAAGGATTTATGACAATTGTTTCAAAAAGCCGTTCATTGTTAGATGTTAACTCACTTCGCGGTGTGAATGTAAAGGCCGAATGTAATTGAAGCTTTTCACCTATCATTGGATTGTATACAATTCCAAAGTTAAAATTAATACCGCTGAGTTCAGAGGTATTGGTTTCTTTAGTCTGATATTGCAAGGGTTCTGCTTCATCATCAAATTGAAACGCTATAGAGCTATTAGTTACTTTACCAAAATTGTAACTGGCGTCAACTCCAATACTTAGATTGTTTGTAATCTGATAACCAACGCCTATAAATGCTTTATTTAAACCGCCTTCACCATTATACCTGTTGGTGGTTAAGGTCGTATCTGCGATCATGTCTTGAGATTCTAACTTATACCCAACTGATGTATATGGTAAAACTCCAATACCAAATCCCAGTTTGCCTGCAGGAACAGACAAGGCTAAATAATCAAATGTTGTGGTGCTCGTTTTATCAGAATCTCCTTCGGTTTGCAGTTTAATATCAGAATGCGCTCCGCCAACAGTAAATTTAATTGGGCGTCCTTCATTATTATATCCAGCGATCTGTAAATTTAATCCGCCATAAGATGCAGGATTCCTTAAATTCACATGAATACTATCTGTATATATGCTTAGACCTCCCATGCTTCTATTTTCTGCAGTTCCCTTAAATTTTAAACTACCAATACCATAAAATGAATAGGGCGATGAGGTTCCTTCTTGAGCAAATGTATTAAGGGCTACTAATGCCAGAAAAATTAAACAATACTTCTTTATCATTAATCTCTGTTGAATTCTAATATTTGGTTTAATCCCTCTAATAGAAAATTTGAGTTCGCAAATATGCTATTTTTTAACCGCTTTGACAAGAATTTAGTATCTCCACCTGTTAAAATAACTGTTAAATCTGGATATTGCTGCTTATATTCGTCAATTACGCCGTCAATTTCTTTTATTACACCGTTTACAACACCCGAATGAATTGACTGTTCGGTAGTTCGCCCAACGATATCACGCGGCCCTTTTAAAGATAATAACGGTAGCTTAGCCGTGAAATTATTCAAGGCGCTATATCGCATCTGCAATCCGGGTGAAATGGCGCCTCCTAGATAGTTGTTTTTCGCATTTATAAAGTCAAATGTAATACAACTACCAGCGTCAATAATAAGTACATTTTTATCAGGAAATTGTATGGCACAGCCACTTACTAAGGCAATACGGTCAACACCAAGTGTACTAGGCGTTTTATATGTATTGGTAAAAGGTACCTTAGTTTTAGAATTTAAATGAATTAAACGAATCTTCTTTTGAATTTTTGTGAGCGTAGATTTATTTAAATTTCCAACCGACGAAATAATACCATTCTCAATAGACTTATATTTGGCAAGAATAGCTTGTACTTCTTCAATTAAATTTTTGGTCAGCGTTACTTTTCGACGAATTAGTTTCCCTTTGCTGTATACCGCAATTTTGGTGTAAGAATTTCCAACGTCTATTATTAAATTCATCCTAAAAATTAAAAGCTAAAGGTACAAAACAAGTCATAAAAAAAATCCCAAACCTAAGATTGGGATTTTATGTAGTACCTCTAGGATTAACTGCGTTGTTCCTTCGGTTATAATATTGAAAATACAAGCCACACTGCTTACTGCAGTTCTTTTTATGATTTTTCGGATTTATAAAAGTAAACTTTTGCCATCCTCAAATAAAAAACCCACTCTAGTGAGTGGGCTTGTGAGTTAAGTGGTACCTCCAGGAATCGAACCAGGGACACACGGATTTTCAGTCCGTTGCTCTACCAACTGAGCTAAGGTACCAAGCTGTTTAAGCGGAGGCAAAGATAATTTCAATTTTAGGAACTTCAAACTAAAATACCCAAAAAGTCAATCTGGCAACTAGCGGCATCTGTGTATATTTGAAGTATGCCACTTTGGATAGCAACCTAATCAAATAAAAATCATGAATTTCGACTTCGGTAAATATCTGTCTGAGATGAGCAACTACGAGTTGTTCGACGCCTACTTTTTAGTGAGGAATGCATTGGTAAGTGATGTGACCATATATATGACCATCCTTTTCGCTTACCTGACCGTGGCTTATTTTGTGAGTGCCAAGTTGAATAAATTCCAGGCCATTTCTATATCTGTACTTTACAGTCTCTTTGCACTGTATATGATTTCTTCGGCATTTAATTCGTCTCAGTGGATGGGTCAAATCTCCCATACGGTCACCGGTATGGAACACTCTCGTGATTCCTATGTGCTTGGGGCTATTTTATTAATATCCTGGGTGTTCAGTCTTATTTTGTTCAGACAGGCGCGAAGGAAGGGGGCAGTGGGTTCTTAATTACCAGGGAGTAGAATGAATAATTAGTAATGAATAATTTCGACATCCCCTTATCCGGAAGTTATGAGCAACTCAAAAATATGAACCACTTTGAATGAATATGACAAAAAAACAAATAAAACGAATATTCAGAATAGTGTTTATTGCTGCAAGCATATCCTCTTTGTGGTTCGTGCCATGGATTTTGGTAAAGGCCTGGATTTTACCACTTCCCGATACAGTTCAAGAGCAAGTAGATGAAGCAATTGGTCATGGATTTGATGGAATGATTGTTTATGTGGACGAAGCAGGAAAACCACCAGCGTTTTATACAGGTGGTTGGAAAGACCGGGAAAACAAAACACCAGCCGACCCAAAATCATTATTCAAAATTGCCAGTATCAGCAAGTTATATGTTGCTGTTTCTATCACCAAACTGGTCAAAGACAAACGTTTGTCTTTAGATGAAACGCTCGCTGATTACTTTCCAGAACTTGTAGGTAGAATTGAAAATGCAGAAAAAATCACCTTGAATATGATGGTTCAACATCGGTCTGGTATTCCCAATTTCACAGATAATCCCGCTTTTTGGGAAAACGAACAGGAAAATGGCAAAGAAGCCCTTGAATTTGCCCTCGATTTACCGGCTAGTTTTGAACCTGATAAAGGATATGAATATTCAAACACGAATTATTTGTTGCTTCGCAAGATTATTGATAATGTATTAGGATATAGCCACCAACAGTATATCAAGGAGAAAATATTGATACCACTCGAGCTGAATAACACTTTTTTTTCGCTTA
>CAJHYL010000211.1_pt1 | contig 12562 bp, 15 predicted proteins | sample 9198761 | NCBI WGS metagenome assembly CAJHYL01 (sample SAMEA7708360, study PRJEB35096) | sediment metagenome | biome: marine neritic benthic zone biome [ENVO:01000025]; feature: sediment [ENVO:00002007]; material: shallow marine sediment [ENVO:03000034] sea grass bed [ENVO_01000059] ...
ACCAGTTTAAAATTGGCGCAGTATGTGAAGGATGTGAATTATGTTTCTAAAGAAGATGCGGCCGCTTTGATGCAAAATGAATTTGGTGAAGACTTCCTCGATGATATTGGTTACAATCCGTTACAAAATTCTATTGAAGTCAACTTAAAAGCTGATTATGTTACGGTACAACGATTAGACAGTATAGCCGACGTGAATCTTGATAAAGCGTTTGTTGATGATGTCACTTACGACAAGGATTTGGTGTCTATGATGAATAATAATGTTAAACGCATTAGCATTTGGGTGTTAGTCATCTGCGGCATCTGTACGCTTATAGCAGTACTGCTTATTAATAGCTCAATTAGGCTAGCAGTATATGCTAAGCGCTTTACTATTAAAACCATGCAAATGGTTGGTGCTACAAAGCAATTTATTAGGCGCCCTTTTATTTGGCGAAATATTAAATTAGGGATTGTAGGCTCGATCTTGGCTATGGCAGGAATGGCGATAGTACTTTACTACGTTAATAAAACTTTTCCAGAGCTTGAACTTCTAAATAATCAAGTGCTATTGGTAATTTTATTTTTAAGCGTTTTACTAGTAGGTATTCTAATTACCTGGTTAAGTACACATTTTGCTACTCAAAGGTTCTTAAACCTGAAGACAGATCAGTTGTATTATTAATACTAAAGTGTTTCAAATGGCGTTATTCTAACAACGCACTAACCAAATAAGAATGCCTCTTAAACGTCTTATTTCACCTTTTTTTGCCTTAAGTTGTTGTCTCCTTTTTGCCTCATGTATTATTCAAAACCCCAAATCTGAAGCGTGTGAAGTGGTTCAAATTAAGGTCATTCATATCTCTGAAGGCGGTGTGAAAGCTATCGTTTTTCACAACGAGGGGAAAGACCAATTTTATTATATTAATCGTGGTTTAGAACAAGGCTTAAATTTAGATTCTCTTAAGACAAAAGTTCTAAATAAAACTGTTACTTTGCATCTAGCCAAAGTACTTGGAGGTAGAACTTCAAGCCATATTGCACAACTGGCATTTAATAACGATGTCATTTATACTGAATTCAAATAAATCGAATGGGCGAAAAAAAACGAAAAGAACAAGCAAAAACCAATTTCCTCTTTGGAAAGAAAAATTATAAATGGTTGTTTATAGGTCTGTTGTTTATTGCTGTTGGATTCATATTAATGTCTGGTGGTGGAAGTGATGATCCTAATGTTTTTAATCCAGAAATATTCAATTTTCGTCGCATTCGCTTGGCTCCCACACTTGTTCTAATTGGATTCGGAATACAAATTTATGCGATATTAATCAGCCCTGATAAGAAGTAATTCAAATCGAATTTTTGACAATAAAATCTGTTGCTATTTCGCGTAAATAGACTTTCACATTTTCTACGGCGTCGTTAAAATTTAAAGCTCTATTCATTACCGAGTCTATATAGGAAATATTATTTTCATTGAGCACCGATTTTTTCAGATTAACATCTCCACAAAAAACGGCAACCTTGGCATTTGTTTTTTTAGCTGACTCAATTATACCTTTGATGGCCTTACCAGATAAGGTTTGAGCATCTAATTTACCTTCTCCTGTTATTATCCAATCTGCACCTTTTATTTTTTCATCAAAATCTGCAAGCTGTTTAATAAGGTCAACTCCAGAAGTTAATTCGGCATTTAGAAATAACTTAGACGCAATTCCCATGCCTCCAGCCGCGCCAGCACCTTTTATTTCTTGAGAGTTAATATTAAATGTTCTGTCCAAAACTTTAGAGAAATCTTTTAAGCCTCTATCAAGTAATTCGATATCAGCTTGTGTTGCCCCTTTTTGTTTGGCATACACATTTGCAGCGCCGTTTTTACCATATAGTGGATTATTAACATCACATGCCACCTCAACTTGTACTTCTTGTAGCGCTGGAAGCACATTTGAACTATCAATAGTTCGAATGTTCGATAAATTTTCTCCTGTAGGCAGCACGTCTTTATTAGTACTATCTAAAAACCGAAACCCTAATGCAGAAGCCATTCCAATACCGCAATCATTTGTCGCACTACCACCAATAGCAAGTATTATCTTTTGGGCACCATTTGCAATAGCATCTTTGATGAGCTCGCCTGTGCCCAAAGACGTTGCTTTTTTGCAGTCCAACGTTTCCCTATTCAATATCTTTAATCCGGACGCTTCCGCCATTTCAATGAAGGCAATTTTTGAATCACCAGAATATAAATAGAACGCGTTTACCTTTTCGAAATACGGATCAGTAACATTTAAGTGCCTGAATTTTCCTTTTATGTAATAATTAATTATTTCAATAGTCCCATCACCACCATCTGCCATTGGTAATTTCACAATTTCAACGTCCTGGCGAAGTTGTTTGATAGTGTCTTCTACAACCCTACAAAATTCATTGCCAGTTAAAGAGCCTTTAAATTTATCTGGTGCAATAACTATTCTCATCAGGAATGTTCTTTATTAGTATATTAGAGACGCTCAAAGATAAATGTTTATGTTTTGAGTAAAATTTACAAACCTATAGACAATACATGGAGATTCTAATTCCTTTAATTATAGTCATTGCCTTAATGGTAATTGCTGCCTCAAAATATAATTTTCACCCTTTTTTGTCATTACTGATCGCGGCAATTGTGATGGGATTTGTTGGTGGGCTAAACCAAAATGAAGTCACGAAAATTTTAATGAGTGGTTTTGGGAAAACGCTAGGAAGTATTGGAATTATCATAGCTTTTGGAACCATCATAGGCGCATATCTAGAAAAAAGTGGTGGTGCAAAAGCCTTAGCCCAAACTATTATATCAAAAGTGGGTAAAAGTAAGTCGTTATTAGCGATGAATATAACAGGTTTTATAGTATCAATTCCTGTTTATTGTGATTCTGGATTCATCATATTATCTCCTTTAAATAAAGCCATAAGTAAATCATCTAAAATACCTCTATTGGCTTTGGGTGTAGCATTAGCAGCCGGTTTATATACCACTCATGTTTTTGTACCACCTACACCTGGGCCATTAGCAGCAACTGCCGCTATAGATGCAGATTTAGGGTTGGTTATTTTACTAGGGCTTATAGTAGCTATTCCTGTATCATTATCTGGATACCTTTGGGCAAATTATTTAAATAAAAAATACGACTATAAAGTATCTATTGAAGAAGAAAAAGTTGAAAAAAAGTCTAATGAGACTGTGCCAAAAACCAGTAGTTCAATTATTCCTATACTCTTACCGATAGTGTTGATTGCTTTGAAGTCTATAAGTGAATACCCTACGCGCCCTTTTGGAAGCGGCACTTTTGCCGACCTATGTAGTTTTATAGGAAACCCAATTGTGGCTTTATTGATAGGTGTATTTCTTTCATTTAGATTAAAGAACATTACCGAAGAAAAACATTTTCACTGGGTTTCAAATGGTCTAAAAGAAGCTGGGATTATTATTTTAATAACAGGTGCTGGTGGTGCATTTGGTGCTATATTGCAAGCTACAGGTATAGGTGAGATAATAGGTAGCAGTTTTTCTGATGTTAAACTTGGTTTATTTATCCCATTTATTATTGCTGCCGTTTTGAAATCTGCTCAAGGGTCTTCTACAGTTTCAATTATAACAACTGCAGCCATAATCGCACCCTTGTTGGCTTCGTTTGGTTTGGATTCTTCAATTGGAAAAGCGCTTACTGTTTTAGCAATTGGAGCAGGTGCTATGACTGTTTCGCATTTAAACGATAGCTTTTTTTGGGTGGTGGCTCAATTTTCTGGGATGAATACAACTACAGCACTTAAAAGTCAAACCATCGCAACGCTAATACAAGGATTTACAGGAATTATTATTGTGATAATTATAGGACTCATTTTTCTTTAATGTACGGAGCAGATAATTCTATTTTGATACCTTTGACGCCATGGAAATTATTGATGCTATTATTCTAGGAATTGTTCAAGGACTTACCGAGTTTTTACCAGTTTCATCAAGCGGTCATTTAGAATTGGGTAAGGCAATTTTAGGAGATAATTCAATTCCTGAAGAAAGTTTATTATTTACGGTCGTAGTACATTTTGCCACAGCATTAAGTACAATTGTTGTATTTAGAAAAGATGTTTTCGATATTCTAAAAAGTGTCTTCCAATTTAAATGGAATGAAGACACACAATTTGTAGCAAAAATTGGATTGTCAATGCTTCCTGCAGCTCTTATTGGATTTACCTACGAAGCCGAGCTCGCCGAGCTTTTTGGCGGTAATATTAAGTTTGTAGGCTTTATGCTTATTATTACGGCGTTACTGCTTTATCTGGCAGATAAAGCCAAGAATACCGAGAAAAAAGTAACGTTTAAAAATGCCCTTGTTATTGGATTTGCTCAAGCCATTGCCATGCTACCAGGCATTTCCCGTTCTGGAGCTACGATATCGACCTCCGTATTATTAGGAAATGATAAAACACGTGCAGCACGATTTTCTTTTCTAATGGTTGTACCCTTAATTTTTGGTAAGATTGCCAAGGATGTAATAGGTGGTAAATTGACTTACGACAGTGAAAATTTTGGATTACTCTCTATTGGTTTCTTTGCGGCGTTTATTGCAGGTCTTTTTGCATGTACCTGGATGATTTCACTTGTCAAAAAAAGTAAACTCACCTATTTTGCACTATACTGTCTTGCTGTTGGAATAATTGCAATTGGATACGCATCAATGTCTTAAAATGAAAACTCTAGAAGATTTTAAAACAGGTCAGGTTATTTTAATCGATAAACCTTTAGGCTGGACATCTTTTCAAGTCGTCAACAAAATTCGTTGGGCGATTAAAAAGCGATTCAATATTAAAAAAATTAAAGTTGGGCATGCTGGTACCCTTGATCCATTGGCCACTGGTCTTTTAGTGCTATGCACAGGAAAAATGACCAAACAAATCGAACGTTTTCAAGCCGACATAAAAACGTATAGAGGTACCATTACCTTAGGTAGTACAACGCCTTCCTTTGATTTAGAAACCGAAGTAGACCAGACCTTTCCAATTGATCACATCACGGAAAAAAATGTTCATGCGACAGCGCAAAATTTTCTTGGTGATATAGAACAGATACCGCCAAAGTTTTCTGCACTAAAAAAAGATGGTAAGCGTCTCTACGAATTTGCCAGGGCTGGTAAAGCAGTAGAAATTAAATCTAGACCTATTTTCATATCCAAGTTTGAAATTACCAACATTGATTTACCAACACTCCATTTTGAAGTAATTTGCAGCAAAGGGACGTACATTAGATCTCTTGCTCATGATCTTGGGAAGGCATTAGAATCTGGCGCTCATTTATCTTCATTAAGACGAACGCAGAGCGGCGATTTTACCGTAGACAATGCCTTAACTATCGATACCTTTGTCGAAAAATTACGTTTAGAATAGGTTAAACTCAACTATTCAGGAGAATTTTACGTATATAAATATGCTATATTAGCTATAGTTATGCAGCTCTCTAATGCACATAAAGCCCTATTATTGACCCTTTTACTGGCTATAACAGTGGTCTTGATGGCATTTAGCTTTCATCTCAAGAAAAAGAATGAGATGATAGCAGAAACATTTTATGAATTTATTGAAGAAGAAGATGCCTTTTTTGAAGAAGAGGAAGAGTTAGCTGAAATTCTTAAAAGTTTTGATGATCTTACTACAAATCGCGCCTTTAACGAAGAGCGCGCTAATGAAGATTTCAAAGATGATGAATTTAATGAAACTATGGAGCGCCTTAAAGGAAGAAACGCTAATAGTGAAGCCTATGAAGCAAAGAATATTGAACCTATAGATGATAATAATGGCAGTGAATCGTTCCAAGAAATCAACAAAATAATTGAAAAACGTAGTAATAATAGTGCTAATCCAAAAAGTACTATGAGTTATTCCTTAGTGGATCGTGAATTATTAAACGATCCTACACCTATTTATCTGTGCGAATACGGCGGCAAAATAGTCATAAGTATAAAAGTAGATCGTCAAGGGAATGTTATAGAAGCAACCTATAATAATGCCTCTACTTCAAACAATGGTTGTTTAATAGATCATGCCTTAGAATATGCTAAAATTGCTCGATTTAGTACTGGTGATAAAACCACCCAATTGGGTACCATCACTTTTATTTTTAAAGGCAAACGCTAAATCAAAACTTGACTCAATATGGCCGACAAATCTTTAAAGGTAGTTTGGCCCTTATCTTTATTATACCAGCGTTGTAATTCTTCTTTAAATTCTGCCGTTAATTTCCCGTGCTCAGTTTTAAATTCTTCAACCATTTTAGTAAGGACGCTAGGTCTTGGGCCATAACTATCTATCACTTCAAAAGTAGTATTGTCAATTGCAATTAGCTTAGGGATTGAACGACTACCATGAGTTAAAAATAGATTCATGAGATCGTCATGGTCGTCTCTAAAGATTAATTTTAGATCGATATTTGAGTTTAACTCGGCAATTTTATTCATGACTGGAATGAGATGCGCTGCATCACCACACCAACTTTCGGTGAGCACTAACCAGGTTACCGAATCATCAAATTGTTCTACTTGCGATTTTATAGTTGCTGGAATTTTTAGAGTTTTATCCCAACGGCTCATTCGTCTATCATTGAGCTTGGTATATTGCACAAGCGCTTCTGTTTTTTCATTGCCTGTAGTTGACTCTTGCAATACAAGTTTTTCTACTAGTTCTCTGTATACTTTATATGAGATGCCCTTGTCAATTCCTTGTTTTAGAATGTGTTTCATATGCTTTATATTAAATTTAAAAATTGATGCATATTAAATTTTGAATCATGATTTTTGTCATAACTATGTCTATCTTTAAGGTTAAAACTTACACTACACAATGAAAACTAAAGAACGATGTGATTGGTGTATTGGTGATCCATTATATGAAGCATACCACGATCAAGAATGGGGCGTTCCTGTTTATAATGATAACAAGCTTTTTGAATTTTTGATTTTGGAAACTTTTCAAGCAGGATTAAGTTGGATTACTGTACTTCGCAAACGTGAGAATTTTAGAAAGGCTTTTGATAATTTTGATTATAAGAAAATCGCAAACTATAATCAGAAAAAAATAGATAGTTTATTACAAGACGCTGGTATAATTAGAAACAAATTGAAGGTAAATGCCACTGTCTCTAATGCGAAAGCCTTTATGAACGTACAGGATGAGTTTGGCTCTTTTTCCAATTATATTTGGAATTTTACCGACGGTAAACCCATTAAGAATAGGTTTAAAACACTATCTGAAGTCCCAGACAATACACCTTTAAGTGATGCTATTAGTAAGGATCTGAAAAAACACGGTTTCAAATTTGTTGGAACGACCGTTGTATATGCGCATATGCAAGCAACAGGCATGGTAAATGACCACACAACCAAATGCTTTAGATACAATGAAGTATAAACACATCACTTCACTTCTATTTCTTCTAAGTATTGTATCACTTAGTTCGTTAAACGCTCAAGAAAAGAAGGAAAGAGAATACAGAATCTCTAAATCTGAATTCCCACAGAAGGCCTTGTATTCTTTAGGTGACTTAAACCAAAAGCGATCTCTTAAATTTTATAAGGAAACAGATAATGACAAGGTAAGCTATGAAGCAAAATTTAAGTACGACAAGCTTTATTTTAGTGTTGAATTTGATAGTTCGGGCGCGTTGGAAGACATTGAGGTATTGATTAAGAAAAGAGCATTCCAAAAACTTAAAACCGAAAGTGTCTATAATTTCTTGACAGCTAATTATCATAAGCATAAACTGCTCAAAATCCAACTGCAATATGTCGTCCCAAATTCTACAGACGACAGCACATTCATCAATGATGTACTTATCAATAGGACAGCCTTTAAACACAACTATGAAATAGTCGCCAAAGTGAAGGCTGCTAAAGAGACGATATTAAAGGAATTTGTGTTTGGTTTTAATGGTCAGTTATTATCTGAAAGACGAATCAACATTTCAAGCTATGACCATGTCCTTTACTAGATTCTTAGTTTGGTATATGCTCTTTTTAATAGCTGGCAAATTATTCTCGCAAGACTATGCTGTTCTTTATGAACCTCAACTTGCTATTAACCACAATGTGAGTTCCTCATATATAATCAACTTTTCACTCGCATCACGTTCTGGTTTTTATGAGAATAATGAATTAAACTACGACCACAAACTCGTAGAAATAAACCATTTCAGCACTTTAAAATTAAACGATTTTGAAACCGTTTCGATAGGTATAAAGTATAGAAACAGGGATGCTTTCAATAGTGGTAAGGACGAAATTAGAATTACACAACAATTCAACATTAATAACAGGCGGTTGGTTTGGCGCTTCGGTCATAGATTTAGGACTGAACAACGCTCAATCGATAGTAAACTAAGCTATAGGTTTCGGTATCGGTTAGCGCTAGATAGACCCTTAAATGGTGACAAGTTAGATATTGGTGAAGCATATTTTGTGATTGCCTCAGAAGTATTACATAGTATCACAAATACTAATTCACCTATTTCTGGCAATAGATGGTCAGCACAGATTGGTTGGGCGATCTCTAATAATTTAAAAGTACAATTTGGGTTGGAACACCGTTTTGATGATTTTTTTAATCAAGTAGCCCACAGTACATTTCTACTATCTTCGGCTGCTATTAAGATCTAATTACTCTGGATGATAGGTAAAGTCTAGCTTTTGTGGATTATATGGAATGGTTCGTAATATGTGCTTAATGGCTTCTCTTCTTGCCTTACCTTTTCTATTTGCCTTTATAATAACCCAAGGCGCCAATTCGGTATTTGTTCTTTCAAACATGGTGGCCTTATACTTGGTATACTCATCCCATAACGATTGTGCACGTCTGTCAACCGCACTGAATTTCCACTTTTTTACTGGACTTGCCTTTATTTCTCTAAAGCGTTTCGCTTGTTGGTTTTTAGAAATAGAAAAGTAGAATTTTACCAATCTAATTCCAGATTCAATGATCATGCGTTCAAAATCATTCACTTGATTCATAAAGATCTCATATTCTTCCTGCGAACAGAAGCCATTTACAGGTTCTACTACCGCGCGATTATACCAACTTCTATCAAAAAACACAATTTTACCTTCGCGAGGTAATTGTTTTATATAACGCTGAAAATACCATTCGCCTTTTTCTTCTTCACTAGGTTTAGGCAAAGCGACCACCCGAAATTCTCTGGGATTTAGGTGTTGTGTTATTCTTCGTATAGCGCCACCTTTACCAGCAGCATCCCTGCCTTCAAAGAGGATAACTACTTTTTCATTATGCTCAACAACCCAGTGTTGAAGATGAATAAGTTCTACCTGCAATTTCCTAAGATTGTCTTCAAAATTGACATTTCTTAAAACTTTAGAAGGCGTCGTATTATTAAGTAAAAATTGCTTTATGGCCTTTTTTCTATTGAGACTTTTTATTGCTTTTTCTGAAAAATTCATAATTAATCAATATGTTTTGCCATTCTATGATAACGTTGTACAATATTAGGATCTGGTAATACAGTTACGCCTGAAGCGCCCTTCCTGTCGTAGTCAAATCTTGACAGCACATGACGAATACTTTCCAATCTTGCTTTTCTTTTATCGTTAGTTTTAATGATGATCCAAGGACTAAATGCAGTATGCGATCTGCTAAACATTTGTTCTTTATAGTGTGTGTAATCATTCCACAAACGCTGACCTTCTCTATCAACCACACTAAACTTCCATCGTTTGAGTGGGTTTTCTAAACGTGCGTTAAAGCGTTTTACTTGTTCATCTTTTGAAATTGAGAACCAAAACTTAATGATATCCAGGCCATCTTCATATAGCATATGCTCAAATTCGGGTACTTGAACCATAAACTTCTCATATTCACTTTTTGTACAAAATCCCATTACAGGTTCTACAACTGCTCTATTGTACCAGCTTCTATCAAAGAATACGATTTCTCCCGGATTGGGCAACTCTTTAACATACCTTCTAAAATACCACTGTCCTTTTTCAATTACTGTTGGTTTAGTTAAAGCCACCACACGCATAGAACGTGGATTAAGATGTTCAGCAAATCGTCTTATAGCACCACCCTTTCCAGCGGCATCTCGCCCTTCGAAAATAATGCATAGGCGACGTTTGTTTTTGGCCACCCATTGCTGCAGATCCACTAACTCACCCTGAAGTTTGATAAGTTGCTCTTCATAATCTACGGTATGCAAAATATCGTCTACTCTTTCTGGCCCAAGCTTAGTTTTAAGAATAGATAAGAACTCTTCTTTATTTTGATATTTTTCAAAATCTTCTTGTGTAAGCATAAAAACTAGTCTAAACAGCTAATATCAGCATTTTTTTAGTTTTCGTCCAATGACATAAGTCATTTTAATAATTTAATAAACTTCACTCTTGGTATTTCCTCAGCCCCTAGACTGGCCAGATGACTAGTATAAACCTGACAGTCAATAAGTTTATAATTATTTTGGTTAATCAATTCTACTAAGGCTAGCTTGCTCGCATTATCAACCTTAGAAAACATACTTTCCCCCGAAAAAATGCCGTTCCCCAAATCTACTCCATAAAGACCGCCAACCAGATCACCATTACGCCAGACTTCTACCGAAATAGCAAAACCCTTATCATGAAGATTACAATATGCCGTCAGCATATCATTGGTTATCCAAGTACTATACTGACCTTCTCGTTTAATTTCTGAACAAGCCGTAATAACTTGATTAAAACTTCTATTAATTGTGACACTTAAAGGTGTTTCTTTCAGAAACTTTTTCGTGCTTTTTGAAATTTTCAATTTCTCTGGATAAAGGACAAATCTTGGATCAGGAGACCACCAAAGTATAGGTTGATTTTCTTCATACCATGGGAAGATGCCACTTTTATAAGCGGTTACTAATCTTTCTACAGACAAATCACCACCATAAGCCAAAAGTCCTTCCTTCGATGCTTCAGTGACTATAGGAAACTCGTTAAGTACGTCTAAATTTCTTAAGTTAAATTGCACTCCTTATTATTAGTTATTCGAAATCTTAAAATCTGCTTAGAAGATCAATAATCCCAACACATAAACTGCTATGCCAACCAGCATAAGAATTAAGGTATATGGTAATATTTCTTTAGCTTTTAACTTTGTAATTCCAAGCAGAGGTAAAGCCCAAAACGGTTGCAACATGTTGGTAATTTGATCGCCATATGCCAAGGCCATAATGGCTTTAGGTAGAGGTACCCCAAGCTGCACTGCCGATTCAATGACTATAGGCCCTTGCACAGCCCATTGTCCGCCACCGCTAGGCACAAAAATATTGACCAGCCCTGCACTAAAAAATGTGAATATTGGTAGTGTAGTTGCTGTCGCAATAGACACAAAAAAATCTGAAATCATCACGACCATTCCTGTGCTCTTCATAATACCCATGATACCAAAATACAGTGGAAACTGAATGAGTATCCCAGAAGTGCCTTTTATCGCTTCTTCCAGAGCATTTAAAAAACTTCTAAAGTTTTTATGTAAAATAATAGCTAACCCAAACATGAAAAAATTTAGCATGTTGGGTGTAATTTGAAGCGCGATAAGCTGTTCCCAATATTGGTATCCGAAAGCAAGGAGTATCAAAATGCCAAATCCAATTCCTAAAATACTTGAGTAATCTAATTTTTCGGCACCATCTATGGCTACTAGTGTATGTCTTTTAAACTTATAATCTTCTAACTGAAAATTAGTAGGTTGGGTCTTTTTGGCCATCCACCTTAAAACGAGGGGTATAAGAATGAGCAATACAGCAAATAAAGTCAGATTCCACCAACTAAAAATGGTGCTATTAAATGAAATGCTTTCTGGTAGTTGATTTAATAAATCGGCCGAAGAGACATCTTTCATAAAATCAAGGATGTGATTACTTTCGGCCACCTTAATAGGTGCTGAACCGCTTATTCCACCATGCCAGATCATCAATCCTACATATCCTGCTGCACCAACCAGAGGATAATTTAAAGGTATGTTGTTGCGCAATGCATGTTCACCTACTTTTCGCGCTAAAATAGCCCCAAATATGAGGCCTAGTCCCCAGTTTAAAAAGGCGGCTAACATTGTTGTGATACTTACCAAAACTACTGCTGTAGACGTATTGGTTACATTTTTAGAAAGATTTACAATTAACCGGTTTGCAGGCTTACTTAAAACCAATATATGACCTAACACCAAAATGAGCATCATTTGGTAAGCAAAAACTAAAAGACTATTATTCCAAATTCCGTCTTCCCAGTATGAAAGTATATTTAACAAGTGTGATTCTCCTTCAGCCGAACCAGTAGCGAAAAATGCCAAACCAATGGTAAGTAGACTCAATAAAATTGCAATGGTAAATGGTGAAGGCAAATACCGATTAAATATAGTTTCTATGGATTTTGTGATATTCACGTCCCGAAAATTAATCAATTTAAAAACAAAACCTCAACAACGTTGAGGTCTAATGTTTTAAATTCTACTAATTATTATGTCCTAACCTAAAAAGGTAGATCGTCGTGATCATCATCGTTAATATCGGTAGCAGGTTCGAAGGC
>CAJHYL010000341.1_pt1 | contig 12538 bp, 10 predicted proteins | sample 9198761 | NCBI WGS metagenome assembly CAJHYL01 (sample SAMEA7708360, study PRJEB35096) | sediment metagenome | biome: marine neritic benthic zone biome [ENVO:01000025]; feature: sediment [ENVO:00002007]; material: shallow marine sediment [ENVO:03000034] sea grass bed [ENVO_01000059] ...
GTATTCAAAACGGCATGATTTGCAGAGTCGCCTATAGCATGTGTATTCATTTGAAAATCTGAATTTGCCAATTTACTAGCTGCCGCTTCAAATTCTTGAAGATTTGTTACCCAAAGACCATAATGGCCAGGTTTATCTGAATAAGGTTCACGTAAAATTGCACCTCTTGATCCTAAAGCACCATCGGCATAAAATTTAAATGAACTCACATTTAGACGTTGGGTTTTATGTGTTCCATGGTTCATATAATGTGATAAGTTGTCTTTTGATGCCGATACCATCGCATAAATTCGCATCTTCAATTCATCATTAGACTGTAAACTATCAATGGTATTAATTGAAGGTATACTTAAACCAGCATCGTTCACCGTAGTTAACCCATAACTAAAGCAAATCGTTTCTGCAGCTTTTAGTGCCTTCACTTTATCATTTAACGATGGTTTTGGCCAATGCTTCATAACTAGAAGTTCGGCGTTATCCACTAAAACGCCAGTTAGTTCACCGTTTTCAATGATTACTTCACCGCCATCCACTTCACTACTAACAGTTACATTTCCTAAATTTAATGCAGCCTGATTGCACAAAATGGCGTGGCCATCTACCCGCGTAAGTGAAATTGGTGTATTTGGAAATAAACTGTCCAGTTTACGTTTATTTGGAAACTTTTTTTCTTCCCAATCATTTTGATCCCATCCACGTCCTACAATAAAATCGAGTTTGTTTACTTCTTGAAAATCAACTACGCGTTGTATTACGTCTTCAAAACTCTCTGTACCCACTAAATCAACTGCTTGTTGATTCTCTCCAAGGCCTAAAAAATGGCAATGTGCATCAATTAAGCCTGGTACAATGGTTTTACCATTGGCATCTAACGTTTCACCGTCATAAGTATTTAAAAGATCCTCAGAATTACCTAGAGCTATGATCTTCCCTTCTTTAACTACGAAAGCTTCAACTTTATCAAAGTTCTCGTCAACTGTATAGACATTAGCGTTGGTAACAATTAAATCTGCTTTTTCTTTTGTGGAACAACCTAAAATCAATAAGGTTATAAAAATGTAAGTGAGTTTTTTCATTGTAATTATTTGTGTGATAAAAGTATGAAATACGATCAACTTATTAATTCTTATGCCATTCAAAATCACAGAATATGATGTATCTTGCAATTACAATTATTCGCAATGAACGATCTCTACTTCTATATAGCGGTAATTATCATTTTGTTTGCGCTTGTTATTTTGAATAACAAACGCAATCAAGAACGTATAAAAAAAAGAAGACGTCGTAGTTTTAAAGATGGTTATATGAACAAGAAAAAAGATTCTAAAAACTAGTTCATGCTTTTTCTTCTTATCATCTCTTTTATTTTTGTTGGAATGTTTATAGGAAATTCAAGTAGAAGAAAACATAAATTCAAGGACGGCTACAGTCTAAAAAAAGAACAGCAAAGATTTAAAAAGCACAAATGAAAATTTACACTAAAACTGGCGATAAAGGCACAACAGCTTTATTTGGAGGCACTCGCGTTCCTAAACATCATATTAGAATTGAAAGTTACGGTACAGTCGATGAGTTAAATTCACATTTAGGACTAATTCGTGATCAAACTATTGATGACCACTACAAAAACATTCTAATCAACGTACAAGATAAATTATTTACCATAGGTGCTATTTTGGCTACCGATCCTGAAAAGGCCGTTTTAAAAAGTGGTAAAGAACGACTAGATATCGAACGTATATCTAATGAAGATATAACGTTATTAGAACACGAAATGGATAAAATGAATGATGCATTACCACCTATGACCAACTTTATATTGCCTGGTGGGCATCAAACGGTGTCATTCTGTCACATAGCTCGCTGTGTTTGTCGCAGAGCCGAACGTTTGGCGTCTGCGTTGAATGATATCTCTCCAATTGAAAGTAATGCACTTACTTACCTTAACCGACTATCTGACTACCTTTTTGTATTGGCACGAAAATTGTCCAACGACTTGCAAGCTGAAGAGATCAAGTGGATTCCTAAGAAAAAGGAATGATCATTTCTTTAAGCAGGTTTTCATTGCATTTTGAAGTTTTTACACTTTAAACGGTCTTAAAAACGACGTTCTTAAACATAATGATGAAATAATTTAATTTTTACTTGACTTTTTCAACTAAAAAATTATTTTTGCAAAATATTAAAACACGCTTAGAATGTATTGGACATTAGAATTAGCATCTTATTTAAGTGATGCACCCTGGCCAGCTACAAAAGATGAGCTAATTGATTATTCAATTAGAACAGGAGCTCCACTTGAGGTTGTTGAGAATCTTCAGTCTATTGAAGACGAAGGTGATCAGTATGAATCCATTCAAGAAATTTGGCCAGATTATCCTACAGATGAAGATTATCTTTGGAATGAGGATGAATATTAAATCTGAAAACCATCAAAAAAATAATTGAAAAGTCTCGTAAGAGACTTTTTTTTTGCCTGTTTTCATCATTAAAAAACTGAACAAATGGTATCTTTGACAACCAAAATGTCAGAGCTTTAAAATAAAGATTAATGAGTATACTCAATTCCGTATTAAAAGTATTTGTTGGCGATAAATCTAAACAAGATGTAAAATCACTTATGCCGTTGGTAGATCAAGTGAAGTCGTTTGAAGCATCTATAGAGAAGTTATCACATGATGAATTAAGAGCTAAAACATTTACTTTCAAGACTAAAATAGATGAAGGTCGCAAGCCGGCCGAAGATAGAATTGCAGAACTTCAAGAAGAAGCTAATACTATAGAAGATATTGATCGTAAAGAAGAGATCTATATCGAAATTGACAAACTTAAAGACGAGTCGTATAACGCTACAGAAGATGTTCTTAACGACATTTTACCGGAAGCTTTTGCAGTAGTTAAAGAAACCGCAAAACGATTTGTTAATAATAAAACTATTACTGTTAGTGCTTCAGTTTATGACCGAGAACTTTCAGGAACAAAATCATATGTAACTTTAGATGGTGAGAAAGCTATTTGGGCCAATTCTTGGGATGCCGCTGGTAAAGAGGTCACCTGGGATATGATTCATTACGATGTTCAGCTTATTGGCGGAGTTGCATTACATCAAGGTAAAATTGCCGAAATGAAAACAGGTGAAGGTAAAACCTTAGTGGCCACCTTGCCGGTTTATTTGAACGCACTTACTGGACGTGGTGTTCATTTAGTTACGGTTAACGATTATCTGGCCAAACGTGATAGCGCATGGATGGGCCCAATCTTTGAATTTCACGGGTTAAGTGTTGATTGTATAGATTATCACAGGCCAAATTCTCCAGAACGTAAAAAAGCCTATAATGCCGACATCACCTATGGTACGAATAATGAATTTGGTTTCGATTATTTACGTGATAATATGTCGCATTCACCAGACGATTTAGTTCAGCGACCACACCATTATGCCATTGTAGATGAGGTGGATTCAGTATTGGTTGATGATGCAAGAACGCCATTGATTATTTCGGGGCCAATCCCCAAAGGTGATATTCATGAATTCAATGAATTAAAACCCAAAATTGAAGATATCGTTAAAGTTCAACGTCAATATTTGACTGGCGTTTTAGCTGAGGCTAAAAAACTTATTTCGGAAGGTGATACTAAAGAAGGTGGTTTTAAATTACTGCGTGCCTACAGAGGAATTCCTAAAAACAAGGCGCTTATTAAGTTCTTAAGTGAAGAAGGAGTGAAACTAATTCTTCAAAAAACTGAGAATTTTTACATGCAGGACAATAATCGCGAAATGCCTAAGGTTGATGCTGAATTGTATTATGTAATAGACGAAAAGAACAATCAGATTGAATTATCTGATAAGGGTGTAGATTATCTCTCTGGAAAAGACAATCCTAACTTCTTTGTAATGCCTGAAATGGGTACCGAAATTGCAAAAATTGAAGCTAAAGGACTAACTCCTGAAAAAGAGGCTGAAGAAAAGGAAGAACTATTCAGAGATTTTGGTGTGAAGTCTGAGCGTATTCATACACTTAACCAGCTCTTGAAGGCCTATGCGCTTTTTGAAAAAGATGTGCAGTATGTGGTCATGGACAATAAAGTTATGATTGTTGATGAACAAACTGGCCGTATTATGGATGGTCGACGCTATAGTGATGGACTACACCAAGCCATCGAGGCAAAAGAAAATGTAAAAATTGAGGCAGCTACCCAGACCTTTGCGACAATAACACTTCAGAATTATTTTAGAATGTATCGCAAACTTGCTGGGATGACTGGTACAGCGGTTACAGAGGCTGGTGAATTCTGGGAAATATACAAATTAGACGTTGTAGAAATACCTACAAATAGACCTATAGCTCGTGATGACAGAAATGATTTAGTATATAAAACTAAACGGGAAAAGTATAATGCGGTCATAGATGAGGTGACTGAACTTTCAAAAGCAGGTCGACCTGTACTTATTGGTACAACCTCTGTTGAGATTAGTGAATTGTTGGGAAGAATGCTTTCTATTAGAAATATTCCGCATAACATCCTTAATGCCAAATTACACAAGAAAGAAGCCGATATTGTTGCAGAAGCTGGTATTCCTGGTCAAGTAACTATTGCCACTAATATGGCAGGTCGTGGTACAGATATTAAATTATCACAAGTAGTAATTGATGCAGGAGGATTAGCAATAGTTGGTACCGAACGCCATGATTCGAGACGTGTAGACAGACAGCTACGAGGACGTGCTGGTCGTCAAGGCGATCCAGGAAGTTCACAGTTTTATGTTTCACTTGAAGACAATTTAATGCGTCTTTTTGGTAGTGAGCGAATTGCTAAAATGATGGATAGAATGGGTTTAAAAGAGGGTGAAGTGATCCAACATTCTATGATTTCTAAATCTATTGAACGTGCACAGAAAAAAGTAGAAGAAAACAACTTTGGTATTCGTAAACGATTGCTAGAGTATGATGATGTTATGAATGCACAGCGTGAGGTAGTTTACAAACGACGCTATCATGCTTTGTTTGGCGAACGTTTGAAAGTAGATCTTGCCAACATGATTTATGACACGTCTGAGTTGATTGTGGAAACCAATAAAGAAGCTAACGATTATAAGAATTTTGAGTTTGAATTAATTCGTTATTTCTCAATGAGTGCGCCTATATCCCAAGAAGAATTTGGAAATTTAGGCATTCAAGAAATTTCAGAACGCGTTTATAAATCTGCCTTAGAGCATTACCAGACTAAAATGGAACGTGCAGCAGAATTAGCTTTCCCAGTAATCAAAAATGTATATGAAAATCAAGGTGATCGTTTCAAACGCATTGTTGTGCCGTTTTCAGATGGGATTAAAAATTTACAGGTCGTCACAGATTTACAAAAAGCTTTCGAAACTAATGGTAAGCAACTCATCAACGATTTTGAAAAGAACATTACTTTGGCCATTGTTGATGACGCTTGGAAAACGCATTTGCGTAAAATGGATGAATTAAAACAATCTGTGCAATTAGCAGTGCATGAACAAAAGGATCCATTATTAATCTATAAGTTTGAAGCTTTTGAATTATTTAAATCAACTATTGATCAAGTCAATAAAGATGTGATTTCATTCTTATTTAAAGGCGAAATTCCTCAGGAGACTGCTGGCAATATTCAAGAAGCGAGAGCTAGAAAACGTGAAAAAGTTGAAACTTCTAAAGAAGATATCCCAAATATGGATGAGCGTTCTGCTCAAAGTCGGGCTGCTGGTGCAGGTGCTAGTAAGCAACAACAAGTGGTTGAAACTATAGTAAGAGAACGGCCTAAAATTGGTCGTAATGAACGGGTCACCATAAAAAATGTGATGACTGGTGAAAATAAAACAGTAAAATATAAACAGGCTGAACCTTTAATTGCTAAAGGCGAATGGGTTTTGACTGAAGATTAGTACCCAAAATAAAGTATAAAGAAAAAATCTGGACCAATGTTCAGATTTTTTTTATTGCATAACAACGTTGCTATACTTCGCATTTACGAGTATTGATCGCCCTTGAGCATTACTACCACTAGGGTAATTTTTTATGACTTCTTTATCTGTACGCTTCTTATTAAAGCTAGAACGATCTCCTCTAAATACTAAGTCGTAGTCGGTTTTAGGTAATGTTATTTTAGCATCACTATTTTCAAGAATGATATTTAGACTCTTAAAGGTTGTTGAAATGGCGTTTATAACCAAATCACCAAAGCTACCGTCTATAATGGCAGTATCTGTTAGATTATTAATATATATATTAGATGAATTAGACGACAAATCTATTTGTTTTGCTGCATTTAAATTGGCTTCATTAACGTAGTTTAAGTCGAGACTGCCATCTATCCAATCATTTACATTTACTGTAGTGTAGGCAGCATTGATGGAAGTCTGAGTTCCATCAATGCCATTTGCCACTAAACTTGAATGCTCTAAATCGGCATTCAAATTATATATAACCGAGCTAAATTTTAATTCACCATGTCTAACGTCTACCTTTAATTTGGCGTCTTTAGGCATCTTAATTTTCAAGGTGCGTTTTACTTTACTTTCTGCGCCTTCGCTCCAATTTTCATAAAGTCTAGCACGACGTTCTTCACGATCTTTCAGACGAGATTCTAAGGCTTCTTCGCGTTCTTCCATTCGCTCTTCACGTTCTTCCATTCGCTCTTTAAATCTTGCTTCTCGTTCTTTATTACGTTCTTCAAAGCGCTTGCCGAATTCTTCTCCCCATTTCTCCATATCTTCGGCCCATTTACCATCAAATTTCTCAGCAAACTTTTCTCCCCATTTCTCCATATCCTTTCCAAACTTCTCACCAAATTTTTCGCCAAATTCTTCTCCCCATTTTTCCATACGTATAGAATATGCATCCCAATCGGTTTTCGCAAATTCTCTAGCCCAGGCTTTCATTTTCTTTTTATACTCCTTCCCATATTTGTCTTCATACTCCTGGCTCCATTCTTCCAAATAGCTTTCACCTTCCTTCTTGTATTTTTCAACGTCGAAATTTATATTGTGAACACCTTCTGGCAATTCTGGCATATCAGGTAATTCAGGCATGTCTGGAAAATCAAAATTCATTTCTGGCATCTCAGGCATTTCTGGCATTTCTGGCATCTCAGGCATTTCTGGCATTTCTGGCATTTCAAAATCCAGATGTCTAAGGGCATCCATGGCGTCTTCTATTGCAAAACTAAAGTCAAAATTAAAGTCAGGATGACCACCAAATCCACCAAACGAGGTAATAGTTATGTTACTTCCCGATCCTGAAATGTCTAAATCCCAGTCGTTTAAAGCTTCTTTTAAATTTTCACTAGAAAGCTCACTGCTTTCTATGTAGCCTTCTACTTGAACTTGATTTTTATCCCAGGTATCTATTTCAATATTTGTGAATCTAGAATCAAGTTTTATAGTGACATCGCTATCTGCATTCACAGATTTTGATGTTTTTTCTAGTCGCTGTTGTGCATTTGCTTGCACGAATGCAACGACAGCAATAATCATTATTAAATTTTTTAAATGTTTCATTTTTATTTTTTTAGCTACGCCTGAGAATTTGCATACTCAGATGTATTAACGTCTTGTAACTTTTCCTTTAAGCGATACAATAATTCTAAACGAAGTTTTAAATTGTCTATTAAGGCATTAACTGTATTATCGTTTGGACCATCTTCAATTATTTCTTTTGAAATGCGTTCATATTCTTTGGTCAGTTCATCTAAACGATTAATGTAACCATCAAACAATTCTTTGGTTTCAGGTGTAAACTCAATCTTTGCCAATTCTGAATTGATACTTGCCAAGTAATAGTCTTCCACTTTTTTAAGCTCTGGAGAGACATCTTCAATGGACTTGGTCTGTTCAACAACTTCATTTGAATTAGGCAATTCACCTTCTCCTTTAAAAAACTGAAATGCTGCATAACTCAAAGCGATCATTAAAACTACTGAAGCGGCTATTTGCATAAAATTCATTCTAAAGACTGATGAAGAACCTTTTGGTAATTGGTTGTCTAACCTTTCAATGAAACGTTTTTCATGACCAGCAGGCATCTTGTCATTGCTTACTTTGTGGTCGTTTTCAAATAATTTTCTAAGATCTTGTGCCATTTTGTACTACGTTTAATGCGCCTTTTAACATGTTTTTACCTCTAGATAATTGTGTTCGAGATGCGACTTCAGATATGTGTAAAATTTCAGATATTTCTTGATGATCGTAACCTTCAATTAAATACAGCATCAGCACATATTCATACTTCTCAGGTAAATTTGTTATCGCATGTTTTACTTCGTCTATTGTAATTGCATCATCTACTAACCATTCGTCTTCATAGTTGTCATCGATCACTTTTAGGTGCACCTCATCCAGTTCAGCTAAATGTTGCTTTTTGGATTTTAAAGTGTCAATACATCTATTAACAACGATACGTTTTAACCAAGCCCCAAATGTAACTTCACCTTTAAACTGGTGTAACTTAGCAAACGCTTTAATAAAAGCTTCTTGAACGATATCCTCGGCTTCCATTGTATCTTTTACAAATCGCATGGCTACGGCAAACATACCATTACAGTATTGATTGTATAGCTTTAACTGCGCTTTGCGATCGTTGCGCTTACATTGTTCAATAATGTCTAACGTTAGTGAACTCACGTTTTGGTTTTGGTTAGAGATCAATTAAAAGACGACTAAAAAAATTAGATGTTGCAAAAAGGTAAAACTTTTTTAAGATGCTATAAAACATTAGTATTTAATTAACGTTTCAATTACTAATAGACCTTCCATATAATTATCTTTACGCAAATTTTTTTGAGCCATGATTTTAAAACGTCTTATTGTTTTATTAGCCCTCTTATTATTAGGTGTTTTAGGCTATATGTATTTTTTTACTGAAGTATTTTCACCAAGGCTTAGCCCAAAAGATACTGTTGAATTTAGATTGAATGATTTAGAACTTGAAGTATTTTACAATCGCCCTTCTAAACGAGATCGAGAGGTATTTGGGGCATTGGTTCCTTATAATCAGATTTGGCGAACAGGTGCCAATGAAGCCACCACGTTTGAGACCAATAAAGCTTTAAAGATTTTCAATGATTCTTTACCTGCTGGAAAATACACCCTATGGACGATACCAAACGATACTCTTTGGCATGTCATTTTTAATGGAAAGCAATATCCTTGGGGTGTAACAGAAACTATGGAACCCATGCGAGAATCTCAATATGATGTGCTTAAAGTAGAGGTTCCTGTGATTACCATAGACCATCCAGTAGAACAATTTACTATTGCTTTTGATAATTCTACAGATAACTTATCTTTAACCATGGCTTGGGACACAACCAAAATAGTGGTTCCGCTAAAGTAGTTTGAGCAATCCTAAAGAAAAGAAATCTGCCTTGCAGGAAATTAAAGGTGTATCACAATCTGAGATAACAGCTAAGACAGCCATTTCTAAAATTCAAAAAAAGCGTAAACAAACCCCTTCCACCGAAACATTAGTGCAGGGTATTATTCAAGGTGATATTAGCGCTTTAAGCCGTGCAATCACTTTAGTAGAAAGTAAAAACCCAAAACATCTTGAGCAAGCCAATACCATTTTAAAAGCATGTTTACCAAGAGCCAATAAATCTGTTAGATTAGGTATAACTGGCGTTCCTGGCGTTGGCAAAAGTACATTTATAGAAACATTTGGTCTACATCTCTCAGCATTAGGGAAAAAAATAGCAGTTCTTGCGGTAGACCCTAGCAGTTCTTTATCTAAAGGAAGTATTCTTGGTGATAAAACACGAATGGAAGCTTTGGTAAAAGATAAGAATACCTATATAAGACCGTCGGCTTCGGGAGATTCTCTTGGCGGTGTAGCACGTAAAACACGTGAGAGTATTATTTTGTGTGAAGCCGCAGGTTATGATACTATTATTATTGAAACTGTTGGTGTAGGCCAAAGTGAAACTGTGGTACATAGTATGGTAGACTTCTTTTTGCTTTTGAAACTGGCTGGAGCTGGTGATCAACTGCAAGGTATAAAAAGGGGTATCATTGAATTAGCAGATGCCATTGTAATTAATAAAGCCGATGGTGACAATATAAAATCTGCTAAAATGGCTCAAGTTGAATTTAATAGAGCATTGCATTTCTATCCAGAAAAAGCTTCTGGCTGGCAGCCTAAAGTTTCAATGTGTAGTGCTATTGAAAGTAAGGGAATTAAAACTATCTGGGAGATGATTGAGGACTATATTAAACTTACTTCTGCAAATTCCTATTTTAACACAAAACGAAACGAGCAAAACAAATTCTGGTTAATGCAAACCATTGAGGAGCAACTCAAATCTAATTTTTTTAGAAGTAAAAAAATCAAAAAGAAACTTGAGGAGCAATTAAAACTTGTAGAGTTAAACGAAACAACACCTTTTGCGGCAGCTGAGTATTTATTGAGCTTATAAGAAATTCTCTTTATACCAATTTACTTGATGTTTAACACTATCCAAAAGTGAAGTCTGCGGATTATAGTTGAGCAATTTTCTTGCTTTATCAATATTTGCTTTTGTTCGCAGTTGATCACCTGGACGTTTAGGTATGACGTTCATTTTAATGGTTTTACCTAACACCTGTTCAACAGCTTCAATACCTTCTTTGGTGGTATGTTCTACTTCGGTACCTAAATTTAATATTTCGTTATTGACAACTTCTTCTTTTCCTATAACACTTACAATGCCGTCTACGATATCGCCCACGTATGTAAAGCTACGCAAATGGGATTCACTGCCTTCATAAAGTGGGAAAATAGAATCATTTAACCCACAAGCGATTAGTTTAGTATACATTTTTTCAGGTCGCTCACGAGGTCCAATAACTGAATATAATCTTAAAGAACACGTTTTTAATTGTTCTTCTCTGCTTTTTTGAAGAACAAGCTGTTCTGCGGCTAATTTTGTAACCCCATAATGCGATGCTGGTTTTGGTGCTTTATCTTCGGGGTAAGTGGCTTCTAAGCCATAAATAGATGATGTTGCAATATTAACGAACAACTTTAAGTTGCTACATTTCATAGCATAATCAATCAAATTTTTAGTCGCCAAAATATTATTAGTAAAGTAATCTTCAAATGTGGAACTCACCGAAATTCCTGGTTGTGCGGCAAAATGAAAAATATAGTCTATATCTAGTGGAAGCGTTTCATGTAGATGTTTTTCTCTTAAATCCCAATGTATTACAGAAACCCCTTTTTGTTTAATCTGCTGGGCATTACGTTGCTTTAAAGCCACATCGTAATACGGATTAAAATTATCTACACCAACAACCTCATGCTTAGATTCTGCCAAGCGTTCTGCCGTATGTGAGCCAATAAAACCTGCTGCTCCTGTGACTAATATCTTCATGGTCTAAATTTCGATCGCAATTTAATACCTTTTTTAATTCCTTACAGCCAAGTGGTAAATTAATTAAAAAAGATACTTTTGCAGAAAGAAATTTTGCATGGCTTATCGTCTTACCATTGTTGTACCTGTCTATAATGAAGAAGAAAACCTAGAGCGTGTAGAAAAAGAACTTCTAGCGTATTGTCAAATAGCGAAAGTTCAGACCAAAGTGCTATTTGTAAATGACGGCTCGAATGATAACAGTCAGCAACTACTTGAAAACATCTGTCAATCTAATAGCGAATTCGATTATATTCTTTTTGAAGAAAATAAAGGCTTGAGTGCTGCTATTAAAGCGGGATTTGACCACGTTGATACGGAATTGGTAGGTTATATTGACGCTGATCTACAAACATCACCGGAAGATTTCAATAAATTGCTTGACTATATTGGTGAATACGATTTGGTAACAGGTGTGCGAGCTGATAGAAAAGATTCGTTCGTAAAGAATATGTCGTCTAAAATTGCAAATGGGATTAGGCGTGCGTTTACACACGATGGGATGGATGATACAGGTTGTCCGTTAAAGATTATTAAAACAGAATATGCGCAGCGCATTCCTATGTTTAGAGGGTTGCATCGCTTTCTTCCTGCCATGATTCTATTACAAGAAGGTAAAATTATTCAAATTCCGGTGCGTCATTTTCCTCGTATTGCGGGCCAAGCTAAGTTTGGTCTTTGGAATAGATTACTTGGTCCTTTAAGTGATTGTTTTGCTTATCTCTGGATGAAGAAAAAATATATTAATTACAAAGTAGCCAAGCGAAGCTAATGAGTGATTGGCTAATATACAGTATAGGGTTTTTAGCACAAATTTTGTTTTCAGGACGAATGATTGTACAATGGATTTCTTCTGAAAAGCAAAAAAAGGTTGTTGCGCCTTCTTTATTTTGGATGCTAAGTTTAGTAGCTTCCTTTATCATGTTTATATATGGTTATCTAAGAAGTGATTTTGCCATAATGTTTGGACAAAGTTTAACCTACTTTATCTACATCCGGAATTTACAGTTACAAAAGCAATGGCACAAATTTCCCTTACCAATAAGAGCACTTCTTTTTATTGTACCCATATTAATTGTGGTGTATTACTATAATAATAATGTTATAGACATTGATGTCTTATTTAAGA
>CAJHYL010000150.1_pt1 | contig 12420 bp, 10 predicted proteins | sample 9198761 | NCBI WGS metagenome assembly CAJHYL01 (sample SAMEA7708360, study PRJEB35096) | sediment metagenome | biome: marine neritic benthic zone biome [ENVO:01000025]; feature: sediment [ENVO:00002007]; material: shallow marine sediment [ENVO:03000034] sea grass bed [ENVO_01000059] ...
CCTATTCTGAAAAACATGGAGTTTATCTTCAACAGGATGGATTTTTAGACAAAGAATTAATCACTGTCGACAAACTAGATCAAAGTGAACGACCAATAAATCAGTTTTGGTCATGGGATCGAATTTTACGCTCACCTTATATTAAACAAGCCGATGTGTTACAAGGGTTTTACTTTTTTGAAGATCATTTCTCGACGGATGAATTACGCAAACACTTTGATTTTTACGAGCCCTTTACAGTTCATGAAAGCTCCTTGTCACCTTGTATTCATAGTATACAGGCCGCCAAACTAGGTCATATAGAGCAGGCCTATAAATTTTACTTACGTACTTCAAGATTAGATTTAGACGATTATAATAAAGAAGTACATGAAGGCTTACATATCACCTCAATGGCAGGTACTTGGATGAGTATTGTAGAAGGCTTTGCAGGGATGCGCATTAAGAATAAAAAATTGAGCTTTGCACCAAGTATTCCTAGTCAATGGCAATCGTATGCATTCAAGATTAATTTTAGAGGCCAGATATTAAAAGTGACTGTTGGTGACAATACTATTGAACTACTATTAGATAGTAATGAAGCACTCCAAATTGAAATTGGAGGCAAATCTATTATTGTTCCGCCTAACGACGTTTATAAAACCACTATATCTTAAGAAGATGAAATCTACAATTGTATTAGCATGCCTGCTATTGGTCTTTAGCTGCAATCGCGAGCGTGCGCTAGAGAGCAATTCTAATGAAGCAAGATCGGTAGGCGTGATTGATAGAATTGAGCCGCCTAATTGGTGGATTGGTTTAAAAAATGAAAAGCTGCAGCTCTTAGTTCATCATCCAAATATTGGAAATTCAACACCAACTATCTCGTATTCAGGTGTGACTTTAGAATCTGTACATAAAGCAGATAGTCCCAATTATTTATTCCTGGACTTGATTCTATCAAATACAGTTAAAGCGGGAACATTTGATATCACATTTAGATTTCAAGATGAGACAGAATTGAAAGTGAGTTACGAACTTAAAGAACGACAAATTCCTTCCGAAGAATACAAAGGTTTTGACAGTTCAGATGTGGTGTATTTAATAACACCAGATCGCTTTGCGAATGGAGATGAATCTAATGATGTGTTTCCAAACTTAAAAGAAAAAACAATCAATAGAGACGACGATTACGCACGGCATGGCGGTGATATTAAAGGGATTATTGATCATTTAGATTATATAGATCAACTTGGATTCACAGCAATTTGGTCTTCCCCCTTATTGCTTAATGATATGCCTCAAGGCTCATATCACGGATATGCTATAACCGATTACTACAGTGTAGATCCACGTTATGGGACGTTGACAGAATATATTCAGCTATCTCATAACATGAAAGAAAAGGGCATGAAGTTGATTATGGATCAAGTCGCCAATCATTGCGGTTTAGAACATTGGTGGATGAAGGATTTACCGTTTAAGGATTGGATAAATTATCAAGAACTTTATGAAGCCAACCAAGACGATTGGAATTGGAAAATTACCAAACATTCCAACCATAGACGGACAACCAATCAAGATCCATATGCCTCAACAAGTGATCATGATGAAATGTCGAAAGGGTGGTTTGTAAAAGATATGCCCGATCTTAATCAGGTCAATCCTTTTATGGCTAATTATATTATTCAAAATAGTTTATGGTGGATAGAAACACTTCAATTAGGTGGTATTCGACAGGATACCTATCCATATCCTGATAAAGAATTTATGAGCGATTGGGCTAATGCTATAATGACCGAATATCCAAACTTCAATATAGTAGGTGAAGAATGGAGTTATAACCCACTTTTAATAGGTTATTGGCAAGATAATTCTACCAACACTGATGGTTACAGATCCTACTTAAAATCAACTATGGATTTTGCCATGCAAAGCCGTATCATTGACGCTTTGAATGAAGAAGAATCTTGGGATAAAGGCTTAGTTAAAATTTATGAAGGTCTGGCTAATGATTTTGCATATGAAAATCCCAAAAGTGTTATGGTATTTTTGGATAATCATGATATGAGTCGTGTATTTACGCAACTAGACGGAGACGTTATAAATACAAAAATGGCCTTGAGTTATCTTTTAGTAATGCCACGAATTCCCCAACTTTATTACGGTACCGAAATATTAATGGACGATTTTAAGAACCCTGGAGATCATGGCTTGATACGTACGGATTTTCCTGGAGGTTGGAATGGAGATGCGTCTAACGCATTTTTGGGAAATGGATTGAATGATGAACAGAAAGAAATGCAAAATTATTTGAAAACATTACTTCAATTTAGAAAGGATAATAAGGCTATTCACAAGGGCAAAACGGTGCACTTTGCTCCTCAAGACGGTGTTTATTTACTTTCAAGACGTGCTGAGAATGATGTTGTGGTTCATATATTGAATAAAAATGATCAACCTTTTACTTTGGATCTTACAAGATTTGCAGAATTGAATTTAAAAGGACAAAAAATGCGCAACATATTAACAGAAGAAACTATAGTTTGGGGTGATTCTCTTTTACTAAAAGATAAAGGTAGTGTGGTTTTAACAACAGACTAGCTTTGAAGATTAGAATAAATTCATAATTTTAGTTTTTTCAATACCAACATATTTATGAGAATAGTATTTAGCCTGGTTACAATAAGTTTTTTAGTTGTTACCACATCGTGTAAGGAACAATCTGAAACTACTAATTTAAATGATAAATCACCAACGAAAGTTGATAAGCAAAAGCCATTCGACTGGAAGGCAGCCAATGTCTATTTTTTACTTACCGACCGTTTTCATAATGGTGATACATCTAACGATGTCAACTTTAACCGTACTAAAGAAACTGCTGTATTAAGAGGTTTTGAAGGCGGTGATCTTAAAGGCATTACAGAAAAAATAAACGAGGGCTATTTTAATGACCTCGGAATCAATGCCATTTGGATGACACCAATTGTTGAGCAAATTCATGGTGGCACCGATGAAGGTACAGGTTTCACTTATGGGTATCATGGCTATTGGGCAAAAGATTGGACGACCATTGATCCAAATTTTGGAACACCAGATGATCTTAAAGAATTAGTAGATTCTGCGCATAAAAATGGCATTAGAATATTATTAGATGCGGTTATTAATCATACAGGCCCTGTGACCGAAATCGATACCGTATGGCCTAGTGAGTGGGTAAGAACAAGTCCGAAATGTGAATTCACTACTTATGAAAATACCACCAAATGCACATTAGTAGAAAACCTTCCTGATATTAAAACAGAAAGTGATGCTGCTGTTGAATTGCCACCACAACTTGTAGAAAAATGGAAAAGTGAAGGGCGCTATGAAGAAGAAGTTGCAGAATTGGACGAATTTTTTAAAAATACCGAACTTCCTAGAGCACCACGCTTCTACATCATGAAATGGTTGAGCGATTATATCACAGATTATGGTATAGATGGCTATCGAATTGATACGGTAAAACATACCGAAGAAACGGTTTGGCAAGAATTTAGAACAGTATGCGATGCTGCATTCGCCGAATACAAATCGAGTAATCCTGACAAAGTTTTAGATAATTCGGGCTTTTATTTGGTTGGTGAAGTATACAACTACGGGATTTCATCTGGGCAAGATTTCAATATAGGTGATCGAAACGTCAACTATTACGAAAACGCACTCGATGCATTGATTAATTTTGATTTGAAATGGAACGCTGCTCAACAGGATTTAGAAACAACCTTTTCAATTTATGATAGTATCCTTAATTCAGATTTAAAAGACTATAGTATTCTAAGTTATATGACGTCCCATGACGATGGACAACCATTTGACAAAGAACGTATTAAAAACAAGGAAACGGCAACGGCATTATTGCTTGCGCCAGGAGCATCACAGGTCTATTATGGTGATGAAATGGCAAGAGATTTAACCATAGAAGGCACTAGTGGTGATGCTACCTTGCGATCTTCTATCAATTGGAATGATGTTACGTCAAACCAGGAAGAATTAGCGCATTGGCAAAAACTCGGACAATTTAGAAACAATCATGTTGCAGTAGGTGCTGGAAGACATGTAAAGATTAACGATTCGCCTTATACCTTTAGCCGTATCTATTCAAAAAATGATGTAAATGACGCTGTTGTAATTGCTTTAAACACAGCTATTGGAGAAAAAACAATTACCGTTGGAACCGTTTTTGAAAATGGTACGGAAGTCGTGGATGCTTATTCTAATACCGTAGCCAAAGTTGAGAATGGTAAAGTAGTACTTGATACGGAGTTTGATATTGTTCTCCTTGAAAATAACTAATGAAGAAACTTCTTGTCATATTAATAGTGCTCAATTTGATGTCTTGTAAGAAGGACATTCCAAATGCGCAGGATATACCCAACAATTCAGAAACTATGATGCAACCAAAAGTAGCGCCATCAATACCAGGTGCTGTTATTTATGAAGCCAATATTAGGCAATATTCACCACAAGGTACATTTAACGAATTCATTAAAGATATACCTGTTTTAAAACAACTTGGAGTTAAATTTATTTGGGTGATGCCAATTCATCCTATTTCTTTAAAAAACCGAAAGGCTACTGGTGGTTCTTTCGTTGCAGATATAGAAGATGAAACCGAAAAGAAAAAATATTTAGGCAGTTACTATGCGGTGGCAGATTATAAGGGCATAAATCCTGAATTTGGCAATTTAAACGACTTTAAGGTATTGGTAACTGAAGCACATAAGCATGACATTTCTGTTATAATAGATTGGGTCCCTAATCATACTGGATGGGATCATCATTGGATTAATGAACACCCTAATTGGTATACAAAGAATGACAATGGAGAGATCATTCATCCAGTAAATACCGACTGGACAGATGTTGCAGACCTTAATTATAACAATAAAGATATGCGACAAGCAATGATTGAAGATATGTTGTATTGGATTGAAGAAGCAGATATAGATGGATTTAGGTGTGATATGGCTGGCATGGTACCTTTAGATTTTTGGGAGCAAGCTATACCTCAACTACGTGCAAAGAAGGATATTTTTATGTTAGCTGAAGCCTGGGAACCGCAGCTAATGAATGATGGTTTATTTGATATGGCATATGGATGGGAAACACATCACATAATGAATCGCATTGCAAAAGGTGAAAATAGTTTACAACATCTTAATGAGCGGTACGATGAGGTTGATAGATTGTACAAAGACGATGATATACTGATGAATTTTGTGACCAATCATGATGAAAATTCATGGGCAGGATCACTCTCAGAACGCATGCCAAATAATAAGGCGTTATTCACCGCACTCAGTTATACATTACCTGGAATGCCTTTAATTTATAGCGGTCAAGAATACGACATGTCGCATAGACTGAAGTTTTTCGAAAAAGACAGTATTCCTAAAGAACGAGGTACTTATTTTGAATTACTGGAGAAATTAGGAGCACTTAAAAACACCTCCAAAGCATTGCATTCTGGAGCTGAACCAGGAAGTTTTACCGTCCAGTCAATTAATGACCATATTCTTTTATTCAATCGAGCAAAAGAAGATGAACAACTGCTGTTTCTAGGTAACCTATCAAATAAGACTGAAACAGTAAATCTTACAATTAACGGCACCTTTAAAGAATATCTATCCGGAGAGGAAATGACTCTTAATAATGAGGATTTTACCATAGGTCCCTGGCAGTTTTATATCTTAGTGCCAAATCATGAGTAACAAAAGCTTTTTTTAAGCGTCGTATAATCATAAAAAAATGTTAGTTACAGCCTTTATTTACGACCATTCGTAAATAAAATGTAATTTTATATAGTCAACCTTTACATCAGTTAAGTTATGAAGCGTCAATCTGAGTCGCCAATGGAAATTCTAATTAGTTTTAAAAAACTAATTGAGCATTACGAAACCATGGCCAAAAGCAAGGATAAATATTTGGCTGCTAAAGCACAACGTGTTATAGATGCCCAAGCACCATATCCTGAACTAAAAAATGGATTCTCTGATCTTAGTTTATTAGATAAATACAAAGAACCTATTAATGTAATTTTGGAAGATTCGTTTAGTGAAGTACTAACATTGAATGAAATTAAGACCGCTTCCGTGCCTTTTGAAAATGTTATTTTCAATTCTTCAAAACGATTTAAAAATATTCTTAAAACCGCTGGTGACGATTACGATTTACAGATTAAGAATATGCCTGATGATCAGCGCTATATTATTGCTTGTACAATAATTTTGAATTTTTGTTATGGGTATAACTTGAATTTTAAGCGTCCATTTTTCTATGAAATTCCCGACGCAAATGGCATCATGCGATATTATAAGATACTTTATAATGCAGATTTTACAGAAATCACACCAACCAAAAATGCCAAGAAGATTACTCAAGAAGATTATGAAGAATTACTTGATAATTTTGAGAATTTAGATTTGTGGAAAGAAAAATTTCCGCCTAACAGTTATGTGTTTAAGGGATTTGTGATATCTAACATTTTTGATGTTACAGACGATCAATCTATATCAAACATTAAATCTAATCTTATAGGAGAAGATAAGCGGAAAGATGAGAATTTCATGAAGGATTTTCATGATATTTTTAGTTCACTTCTCAATATAAAAGATCTTAAAGTTGGATTTTCTATTTATAATTCTGAAGATGATATTTTTGAGCGTGTTTATGGAGAAGGCATTCAAAGTTATCTTCTCGATTCAGATGAAGAAAGAAGCTGCTCATTAGCGTTATGTAAATTGTCTTATAAAACCTTACTACAAGAAAAAAAATTCTATTCTATCTCTGACGTAGAAAAGTACTATGAGATGTCTAAAGGTAGAGCGCCTCAATATAAATCGCTTCATGCTCAAAATATTAAGAGTGCCATATTAGCACCAATTGCCGATGATAACGAACTATTAGGCATTTTAGAGCTAGTTTCTGAAAAACGCTATGTACTCAATAGCATTAATGCCAATAAATTGGTTGATGTTATGCCATTTATTGTATCTGCAGTGAAACGATCTAAGAAAGAAGAGGAGAATTTAATCGAAGCCATCATTCAGCAAGAGTGTACTTCTATTCATCCTAGTGTCCATTGGAAGTTTAAGCACGAAGCAAGAAATTTTATAAAAGAGCAATACAAAGGCAATCAAGTTGCATTTAGTAAGATAAGCTTTGATGATATTTATCCTTTGTATGGTCAAATAGATATTAAAGGCTCATCGGTGGCTAGAAATACAGCTACTCAAAAAGATTTGTCAATACAACTTAATTCTGCCAAGTCTATACTCAATAAGGCCATTGTGGAAGAAAAATTGCCTATATATGAACAATTTATCTATCAAATAGATAATTTCTTAAAAGGACTAAAAGACAGCTTCCAAGTAGACAGCGAGCAACAGATTAATGGGTTTTTCAAAGAAGATATCGTACCTCTATTAAATCATTTAAAGTCTTCTGAAGATTTAAAAGAAGAGATAGACGACTATTTCAAAATTGTAGATGAAAAATTAAATACTGTATATAGACATAGAAAAGATTACGACGATACCATCGCATTGATCAATAAAAAAATGGCATCCATAATTGATGACAAACAAGTTGAAGCACAAGCAATGTATCCTCATTATTTTGAACGATTCAAAACGGACGGCGTAGAACACAATATGTATATAGGCGAGTCCATCACCAAAGATGATACTTTTAACAAAGTGTATTTGTATAATCTAAGACTTTGGCAGTTGCAAATGATGTGTGAAATGGAAAATGCGTATTACACTAAGCAAAAGGATTTTCCAATGGCGTTAGATGTTGCTTCAATGATATTGGTATTTAACCAACCACTTTCTATTAGTTTTAGAATGGATGAAAAGCATTTTGATGTTGATGGCACCTATAATGCACGCTATGAAATTGTCAAGAAACGTGTAGATAAGGCCTATGTTAAAGGCACAACAGAACGTGTGACTCAAAAAGGTAAAATCAGTATTGTTTATTCGCAAAAAGAGGATGAAAGAGAGTATTTGAGATATGTTAAATTCTTGCAATCCAAGAATTACTTAGATACTGATGTAGAAATCGTAGAACTTCAGGATTTACAAGCAGTGACAGGCTTGAAAGCCATAAGAGTAAGTGTACTTTATCATAAAGATGAAAACGATCAAGCGTTTTATACCTACAATGATTTAATGAAGGAAATTAAGGCCTAATCTATTGTCCGCCACCGTAATAAAAAGCGAGAGCGAAAGCAATAACACTTAAGATCATTCCAATCATAAAAACCGTATACGTTACGCGTAGCAAATTATATTTTCTGTTTAAAACTAAGCCTAAGAAATAAAGATCCTTAGTTAATGAACCGTAGAGATAATCTCTGTCTTTCATCATTTCATGCATAGCCCATTCAAACTCATCTAATTTCATTTGATGAAAATTACCAAAGAACAATAGGTTAACTTTTTTATTGGCAACATCATCTTTAGTGAATTTACCCTTGGTGACGTTTGGCCGTGTTGCTAAAACCGATAGCACCATAGACACCACTGTTACTGCAATAAAAATCAGAGATGGAATTATTAAATATTGATTGGAAGGATTGTCAAGTTTTGGCAATAAATTAGATAAGGCCAGTGAAACAATGATCGCATTAACAGAAAGCAAAATATTGGCTTTTGTATCGGCAATATCACTCAACGTAATATGGTTTCTAAGTGCCACTCTAAACATGGTTTCTATACCGCGTTCTGGTAGCGCAACCTTTCCTTTTTTAAAGGATAATTCTTCTTTTTTGTGGTTTAATTTAGATTTTTCCTGATGTAATTTATCTTTAGTCCGAAGTAGACGAGCCAGATTTTTGCCTTTAGTTTTTCCCCATTCCGAATTTGCTAAAGCTGTTTTATATTTATGTGTTGTGAGAAAATTAATATTCTCTTCAATCCAATCGACATCTGTGTACACTTTGTCTTGTGTAATTTCCCATTCTTTGCGTAATAAGGCTGATTGTTCCGAAAAACTCTTACTTCCCAAATGTGCACAATCAGCATCACTAATGATTTGCTCTAATAGTGTACTTGGGCTATAACCTACTTCGGTTGCCATTATTAATGCAACTATGGCTTCAATGGTTGCCTTGTCAACACCTTGACTCTCCAAAAAGTCATTTGCCATTTTAGCACTTTCACTTTCATGATGTTCAATAGAATGAATATAGCCTACATCATGAAACCAAGCTGCCAATTGAAGAATTGTTGTGTCTTCTTCATTTAAGCCATGACCTTTGGCAAGTTCAATTGATTTTTCGACAACACTCTGAGTATGACTCAAACTATGATAAAGAAAACCCGCTGGGAGTTCTTGTGTCAATAGTTGTCTTACGTGATCTACACTAGCGTTTAGAACAGTTTCCATAAACGAAATAATTAAATCTAAGGTAATAATTTAATGCCAAAGCTAACCATTATTGTCTAACTTAGCTAAGCATCAAAAATATAGACGTAATACTTACTTAAAATTTACGACTACCTCATAACAAATATTAATAATTACTATGCTTAATTGGAAAGATATTATTCACTTCACGGTAAAAGGAAACCCTAAACCAGAGCAACGCGTTGAAAAAACTGAGGCTGAATGGCAGGCGATTTTAACACCCGAACAATTCAGAATTACGAGATTAAAAGGAACCGAACGACCACATTCGGGAGAGTTATGCAGTATTTATGAAGCCGGACAATACAATTGCATTTGCTGCAATACACCATTGTTTGATAGTACAATTAAATTCAATTCGGGAACAGGATGGCCTAGCTTTACACAACCTATAAAAACAAATGCAATTAAATATGATCGAGATGACTCATTTGGTATGGTAAGAGTTGAGGTTATGTGTAATACGTGTGATGCACATTTAGGACATGTATTTCCAGATGGACCAGAACCAAGTGGATTGCGCTATTGTATAAATTCGGAATCTATGATCTTAGAGAAGGAGACTATTCATGACAGCTAAAAATATCCAACAAGCAACGCTAGGTGGTGGTTGTTTCTGGTGTACAGAAGCCGTTTTTCAAGAAGTTAAAGGTGTAGATAAAGTGGTCTCTGGTTACTCAGGTGGAAATGCGCCAGGAAGACCAACATACCGTGAAGTATGTTCTGGGTTAACTGGACATGCCGAAGTCGTACAATTAACGTTTGATGCTAATGTGATTTCTTACGAAGAAATCCTAGTCATTTTTATGACAACACATGATCCTACAACATTAAATCGTCAAGGTGCCGATCGTGGAACCCATTATCGCTCAGTGATTTTTTATCACAATGAAGAACAAAAAACCATTGCTGAAGTAGTGACTAGAGAAATCGCGACGTATTATGAAAATCCAATTGTGACCGAAATCTCACCGTTTAGCGTGTTTTACGAAGCCGAACAAGCACATCAAGATTATTATAAAAACAATCAGGGACAAGGCTACTGTAGCTTCGTGATTACACCCAAACTGTCTAAACTACGAAAGCTTCATGCCGATAAACTAAAATGAAATCTTTGATCAAACTTTATGGTGCCGAAAGATGCCATAAAACCCAATATTATAAACGATTTTTAGAGGATTTGAATTTAGAATTTCAATTTTTAGATGTTGAATCTAACCAGAATTTCGCTAATGAACTAAGACGTTTATATACTAATAACAAACTAAATTTTCCTACGTTAACCATTGGTCAGAAAAAATTGCGAAATCCTACTGATCAAGAACTTATGAAGTGGCTGAATAAAGTATAATTTTATGAAAAACACAAAATTTAATATTGAAAACGATAAGGGATTAGTGTTGCAAGCCTATTTGGAATTACCTGCAAATCAAAAGCCCAATCATTACGCAATTTTTGCACATTGCTTTACATGCACAAGCACCTTGAGTGCGGTCAAAAATATTAGTAGAGCACTCACGCATCATGGGTTTGGCGTAGTCCGTTTCGATTTTACCGGTTTAGGAAGAAGTGAAGGAGAATTTGCAGAAAGCCATTTTTCGGCTAATGTATCCGATTTAATTTCTGTAAGCAATTACTTAGCATCTCACTTCGAGGCACCAGCACTTTTAGTTGGACATTCCTTAGGAGGCGCAGCAGTTCTTGCAGCAGCAGCACAATTAGACCATGTGAAGGCTGTTGCTACAATTGGCGCACCATCAACCGTAAGCCACGTAACTCATTTGTTTTCACATGGATTGGAAGAAGTCAAGCAAAAAGGTGAAGTAGAAGTCGATATAGGCGGAAGACCTTTCAAAATAAATCAAGAGTTTGTAGATGACTTTGGCAAAACAGATTTACCAGCAATCGTTAAAGAGTTACGCAAACCATTACTTATAATGCATTCACCCATAGATACGATAGTAGGCATAAAAAATGCTGAACAATTATACCACAGTGCACATCACCCTAAAAGTTTTATTACACTTGATAATGCCGATCATTTATTATCAAAATCAACTGATAGCAATTATGCAGGACATGTTATTGGAGCGTGGGTATCTCGATATTTCCCGCCTCAAGAAAACCAAATGCTCGAAACCAAAGGCGAACAATTAGTAGGCCATTTAAATTTGAGAGAAGATAATTTTACAACTACGATTCAAACCAAAAAACACAGTTTAATTGCAGATGAACCCGAATCATTTGGAGGCGATGATTATGGGCCTTCACCTTATGAATATTTAAATGCAGGCTTAGCAGCGTGTACTGTGATGACACTCAAGCTTTATGCTGAACGCAAAAAATGGGACTTACAAGAGGTATATGTTTATATTTCACATTCTAGAAAACATAGTGACGATTTAAATATTGAAGTTGACAGACCCACATTTCTAGACCATATTAGTAAGAAATTAGAATTTGTAGGTGATCTTGATGAAAGTCAAAAACAACGCCTGAAGGAAATTGCATCCAAATGTCCTGTACATAAAACTCTCGCCAACGAGGTTATTTTTGATACCGAAATCTTAAATTAGCATTATCTATGAGTCTCTTAGACAACTTAAAATCTTATTTTTCCAAAAAAAGGAATAACGAGAATATCCAAATTGCTCCTGAAGGCGTATGCCCTAATTGTTGGGGCAAACAAGAATGGGACGGTGAGTTTTATAAAAAAATTGTCGCGAATAATATTACCCCAGAACACAATACTTACAATAATTTTATTCATGAAGTTGCCGAAAAATTAGATAAAATCACCTTGAAGGAAGACAAATACGTCTGCCAAACCTGTAAGGCATCATACAAATGATGTGATCAAAGGCGTTAAATTGCATCTTTTTTTATAAAAAACTGTAACTTTATTAATTCATCAACCAACATTTTCATGAAGCATTTTAAAATTGTCACCGCTTGCGTTCTACTATTAGTTATCACCTCCTGTGC
>CAJHYL010000054.1_pt1 | contig 12376 bp, 11 predicted proteins | sample 9198761 | NCBI WGS metagenome assembly CAJHYL01 (sample SAMEA7708360, study PRJEB35096) | sediment metagenome | biome: marine neritic benthic zone biome [ENVO:01000025]; feature: sediment [ENVO:00002007]; material: shallow marine sediment [ENVO:03000034] sea grass bed [ENVO_01000059] ...
GTACCTAACAAAGCTGCTAATGTTGAATCAGACATTAAATTGGATCCACCAACTAAAGCCAGAATGCATATACCAGGAAACATTAATACCAATCCAACGTATTTTATGGATTGGAACCCTACATACTGATTTTTAACCCTAAGGTGATTAAAGAATAGGATAATTAGAACCAACATGATGACAAAAAACGCAATACTTATATAGCGTATAGTCTTTTCGGACATTTTGGATGCAACATTTTCTTCATCTTTATTTTCATCAGCATTTTCTTCCTTGCCCTTATCCTCAGTTTTTTTATCAACAGTTTCAGTCTCATTTATTGATTCAGAAATCGAATCATTTACTTGAGAATATAATGCTTGACTTGGTGCAATAAATACCATGAGCATGACGATCATGATTAAATAATTAAGTTTTGCCGAATGTTTCATTTTTGGTTGGTTTAATTTTAGACATAACAAGATATGCATTTTGGTAATTATTATAAATACCCGTTATCGGGTAATTCTTCAATACGTCATTGTTTAATTATCTTAATTGAATGGGTAAGTCGCTATTCATTCTAAATGAGGCACGACAAAAATTATTTTGTACCTTATAATACCAATAACTATAAAGCTAATTCATCATGAAACGCAAATCCTTTTTCTTCACAGTATTGACCATTTTATTATTTGTTGGATTTTCATTTGCACAAGGCGCTTATCTCAAACTTGGTGATATTAAAGGCGAATCTACAGATGCCAACCACAAAGATTGGATCAATATTGAAAGTGTAAGTTATGCCATGGGACAACCTAAAACAGCAACTACTGGCGCTGTAAGACGTCGTGCCGCCGTTGCACTTCAAGATCTCGTTGTTACTAAAAGCATAGATAAATCCTCTCCTAAATTGATGGAAATCTGCGCTAAAGGTCAAGTAATTCCTAAACTTGAACTTGAACTCACATCTAGTAATAACAGAGTATATTATAAAGTTACTTTAAATAACGTGCGTGTAAGCAGTATTAGTACCAATACCAACTGCAACCCTAATTGCACTTTGGTTGAAGAAGTTGCCTTTAATTATGCTAAAATTACCTGGGAATATCATGATAGTTCTGGGCAACGAACCGTTGCTTCTTATGACGCACGATCTGGGAATTAAAAAATGACCATAAACTTTAAAATACAATTCCTAACAATTGTCCTTTTAGTAGGCTTGGTGCATCGTTGTGTTAAAGAACAACCTATTGAAACGTTCGAAGATAATGCCTTGCCAATTGAAGCTACTAAGTCTCTAACATCAGATGATATAATGTCTTTTGATGAATGTTCCGAAATAACACGTAATGTGCTTATTACTCATTGTGGTAGTTGCCATCAAAGTACGCTTACAACACATAAACCAGGTGCTATAGCTATTTTTGATCTCGATAAAAAAACCCAATGGCATAGTAACTTATCGGTTCACGATCTTCAGGGGTTAATGCAACGCACAAAGAATAAGAATTCGATTACCGAAGCGCAACTAGATGCCATTGGGATGTTTGTTCAACTTAAAACAGCACAGATCGAATAGTAGCTTAAGTGTTATTGTTGTAGCATACGCGAATTAATTTATTACCTGCGCGAGCACCTTTGCAATTCCTTTGCTTCCAGGTTTGACCTGTAAACTTCACCATAATCCAATCGCACTCTTCATTTTTTTCCTTTCTGCAATAGCTCAAACCACCTTCAGGTATTTTAATGGAGCATACAAATTTTCCTGTTGATGTACTTCTCAAATTCACACATTTACCTTCAGTTAAAACGGCATCACATACATAATTTTTGAATGTTCCATATTGGCCTTCCTTAAGTTTCGCATTAAAATTTAGTTTTGACATTGGCATCAAAGTATACTCCTGTTGTTGATCATTTATATTCAAAACAACGGTTTGAGTATCTATTAATTCACCTTTAAATCGCGCAATAGCTGCTTCTTCCTGCCCTTCAGCAACATAGAACGTTTTTTCTAACGGGTCGCCAAAAGACAAAAGATCTTCCATATTCCCTTCTATTGATTCTAATATGGTCCCTTCCATACCAATAGTCACATCATCAATTTTTCCTTCACAGGCAAATACTAAGAGTATAGCTGTAAACATTAAACTCGTTCTGAATGCTCTCATTTTATATAGTTTTAATTAGAGTATCTCGTTACTATTTAGTCTAAACCAACGGTCTCTAGAAATGTATTAGAAAACAGTTGTTGCATGTCGGCCGACAATAATTTTTGACGTTCTGCTTTCCATTTGTTTACTGTAGCTTGTGTATACATGTCATTCACCAAATTGGGTAAAGACCAATCAAAATTTTTACCCCAATGCAGTGTAAAATCAATGTTATTGGATTTTAATTTTGCTACCATGAGTTGTGAAATTTCTTCTAAACTTTTGATACTACCTTTTTTCTCCCACAATACACCATCGGCTTCAATCATGCAGGTGATCGGCCATTTTGTAAAACCAAGTGTTGCTTTGGTTTGCTTTACAAATCTCAAGGCAAAAATGCCTGGAATAGGATTATTTCGGGTGAGTTCTCCAAATAGATCCATTACAGCTTCCGAATGCTGATGATCTATGCCAAATGAAATTGCAAATGCCGGACCTTGATATGGCGCATCCCAAAATATCTCTTTAAGCATACCTGTGGTCTCTTCATTAACAGTTGGTAGTATAGTATTCTTTAAGCGCTTTACTAACCACGGAATACTACTTGGAAAGTTTTCTGCTATTTTGGTAAACAGGTAGATTAAATCCTTGTAAATAGATTCTTTAATCACAGGAAACGGATCTGGATAGGGTTCTTGATAAGGTTTTTCATACATTACTTCTACCACACAATCTGGATCGTCACTATACTGATTTATAAAGATTTTATAATGGAACGGTGTATTCCCTTTTCCGTTAGCATCTGTTTCTCCTGGGATTGTAAATGACGAATTGGCAAAGTCCATAGTGTTCGCCAGTTGAAAAGCTTGTGATTTAGGTATCTTTTTTACATATCGTTTTATAAGGAAAATTGGTTTTGCTTCTATTACAACACCATGTATAAATCCAAAACTACCTAAGCTCACCAAAGCAGCATAAAACATGTTATCGTCTCGAATCACACGCGCATTTAATTTTTGTGCAAACGCGTCACTTAAAGCAGGTGTTGATGCAGGTTCTATATACACTATGTCATTGGCATTTGGTCCAACAATTAGGTTTAGACCTACCACATAATCTTGTACCGAACCAATATCCAAACCAGCACCATGCACACCAGTAGATATGCAACCCGCAATGGTTTGACCATTACTGGCACCACTGGTTTTGAGTGACTTACCGTTTTCTGCTAAGGTTTCTGAAATTTCTTTTATAGTGTTGCCGCATTCAAATAAGAATAAATTAGAGGGATCATATGCCGTCATGTTAGGATGGCAATCGGCGTCTAAAATGGGAATTGATAAATTCATGAAGCCATTGAAATGCATGCGATCTTTATGACTCGCAATACGACTTAGTGACCAGGCAGAACCATAAGCTCGAAAACCGTCGCCCGCGTCATGAGAATCCTTAATTAAACGTTGTATTTCTTGGGCAGCGTCATTATAACGATCAAATTTATCGGGCATGACACGCTCTCCTTCCAAATTGGTTTGATATAATAATTTTAAATCAAACGGACCATTTTCATGTAAGGTGTTCCATTTATTGAGATGTTTACTTTTTGTCGTTGCCATAATGAATACATTTAAGGTTTTTCACATACATATTTAATTTTCACCTTGCGTTTACGACCAAAAGTCACCGCGCTGAGTAATACACCACCAAAAGTGTTGCGATACTCCAGTATGTTTAATTTACCAGAAAGACATTTGTCACTTTCTTTAATGAGATACGTAAAATCTTTAGAAGTGAGTTTTATACCAATTACGGTATCTAATTCTACAACCGACATCCCTCGGAAATAGTCGTCTCGATCAGAAAATGGATCGAGTTGTGGTGCGCCGTTAACATTTCTTAATCTTACTGAATAGCACGATGAAAGCATTAAAATGCCTACTGCTATTATTAATAAATTAAGCTGCTTCATAATTACTGATTTATAAGTTCTTGTTCGTTATCTGATTCAAAAGCTTTTACAAATGGAAATATGCGTGTTATAGTTGCAAAACCACCTAATATGGCAAGTCCGAAAATCACAGCTCCCACGAAATCTAATTCACCTAGTTTAGGGATAGGAATTTTTAAAATAAAATAGAACACGGTTGTTATTAGCCCATCGATCATACCTAAATAGATGTATTTTGATTTGGTGTTTTTGCGATATCGCGCAATGTGGCCTAAAAGACCACCTATAATAGAAAATAACAGAAATAACCAGGGGAAAATATAATTTACTTCAATGGTATTTGAGGTATAATTTTGTCCACCAACGCCTCTCCCACTGGCTTCTATACTAAAAGCGCCTAAAGAATTTCCAGAACGCAACTCTACGCTTGCCGTTTTAGTAGTAGATACAATAATCTTTGAAGGTGTTACTTTTCCATTTGGAAAAGAAACCTCAATAGGTTTTGAAGAACTAGAACCTACGACATTAACATCAAGTCTTGTTTTTTCAAAACCTAAGCCCATGATTTTAGTTTCTTGAGCACTTACGTTTATTGTTGGTTCAATAGGGACAAAGGTTTCATAGCCCTCAAGATTAGATTGGGTAATGATTTTAAGTTGTAATGAATCAACACCATCTTTCTCAGTCATTGTAATTTCGGAAGACGGTAAACTTAAATGGTTTATCTCAAGTTTTTTGGGAGTGATGTCTTGAATTTCTGATGATACAATTTCAACATAAACCGGATCTTCAAGTTCGCTAACTACTTCATTGTCTAATGCGTTTACCAGAACGAAACCTAAACCACCATCAAATTGTTGTTTATCGTGATTGTATTTAAAGGGTTTAGACGATGTGAAGTAAATACGGTAGGACACAATTTCATCGGCACCTTTCACTTTACTGAAAAGAATTTCAGGAACGACCTTAAATTCTTGTGCTGGGAAGGTTGTAGTTAATTCTTCAGGAATCTTTTGGTCATTTACTCTGGTGATTTTATCATCGTAAGTAAGGTTTACTTTTTTATTCTCTGGAATTTCAAGACTGTTTAAATCGTAAATTTTGGAAGATTCTACGCTTTCTTTATCGAACACTTCCATTTTAACGCGGGTTTTATCATTCTTTAAAATGGTTTCGTAATTGGCAAGACGCGTCACCTTCTTTTTTGCTGTCTGTGAATAAACTAAAGCAGAAGTTATGAGCAAAAACCCGGTTAGTATTTTATATTTCATGATGTGCGTTTTTTGTTGATATTAAATATGCTAACCAAGCTTAATGAAATTATCGATACTAAACCATACCCAATAAAGGGTAATCAATTTCGCACTAATTCTAAATTATTTATGAAGTAATAGGTTGGTCGTTGTGCATTTTTGCTAAAGAGCTTTACTAATTAATAGATCTAATAACTGCTGAGTTTCTTTTGTACTTTCTTGATGTACCACATAAAGTAACGCTTCTGGTTGATCGCTATGGATATTTGGAGACGTTTCAGTTAATGCCTCAAACTGACTTTTAATGACTTTTTCAATAAGATCTATTGCACTGGCATAGCCTATAAACAAGATGCGTTCTAATTTAACACTGTTAAGAAGTAAGTTCACTTCATATTCACAGCCTTTATTTTCTTCTGAAAAACCTCTGAGATCCATTAAAATAACCTGTGAAGACGTCACAAGTTTCTCCACGGTAAACTTCCAGGTATTGTCGTAACAGGCCATTGGCTTTTCTTTAAAGGTATTGTCTGCTCTTAATGGACGTGTATTGAGTTGCTGTAAGCTTGTCTTCAAATCGTCAGGACTTTTAATAAAACTCGAAGCCATTGCCCTTTTAGTAAATTCTATTATCATTAAGGTTATCAGTGCAATGACCATTAGAAAAATGACAAATACTAAAAAAGACTGTTTTACACCTAAACTAGATTCAATTTCTATGTAGATAATGAGCATTAATACCAAGTATGGCACAACATTATTTCTTATTTTTTGTGTCCAATATACTTTAAGAAATGAAGGATCTGTTATGGTAAAATAGTTACCAAAATGGCGCCAATATTTGGCTAGCCTGGCAAAGGTAAAAAGTGATGTTTTATCAATTAGAAATACCCTTAAGATCAAGAGCTTCAAATTTGGTCGTTGATGCCGTTCGCGTCGTGTTTTTCTAATCACAATCAAATGAAATCCAACAGCAGCTAGCAATAACAATCCCGAAAGCTTTCCAGCTAAAAGGATACTCAATAATCCATTGAGAAAAGCCGAAACCATAACGATGATTGCCAATAGCATATACCATCTATATGCAAAAACTGCAAACACCAATTTCCAGATAGGAAGAATTCTATTATTTAGCCCATCGTTATGAGCTTTAAATTGATACTTGTAACCTACATAACGCATAATCGACCAGATTAAAAACAAGGTTAAGAATAAAAAATACCTGAATGCGTGGCCAAATATGCGGTCGTTAGCGTCACATTGTTCTGGCGATATCAAACAGTTAATAAAGACACTATGTAAGATCACACCAGCGATGGCATAAGCACCTATAATCATGAAATCTTTAAAGAGTTGCGTCTTCATCCCTAATCTAGCGGCTTTGGACAATTGGTCTCGTCTAGTCGAACTAATAACATAGTCTGATTGTGCATTAATGATGTTGACCTTAATCGCATTTTGGGATGTAATATTTTCAGATAAAGCATCACTTTGATGTTCAGCAGCATCTGACGATTTCGACATCATCAGACGATTTATGGTTTTTAGAAGTCGTTGTCTGAAGAAAAATGCCAAGATTATTGAAAAGACAACAAATGCAATTCTCATAAAAAGTCCTTCTTTACTCGAAGCAAAAAAATCAATTTGAATATAAGTGAGCAGGATAGACATGACGTGCAATGACCAAAATGAGATGAGCATCTAATTTAGGCTATTTCGCTCAAATACATTGTAAAAACAGCAGTGTATGATTACACTTCTTTTCGAAGTACTTCTAAAGGTGGACTTTTAAGTACAGTACGAATATTACTCAATCCTATGAATAATACAAGTGCGGTAATACCTGGCAAGAACACTAAAAATGGTACGCCTGATGGCACAAAGGTTTCTTCAAATAATAAGGTGGCTAATAACTGGCTACCTACTAATGATAATAAAATACCTACCAAACTGCCTATAATACCCAGATACAAGTATTCTAAAGCAGTAATCTTTAAGATCTGTTTACCTATAGCACCCATGGTACGCATTAATACACTTTCTCTTATGCGTTGATATTTGCTAGTTCTAACAGACCCAATAAGTACAATTATGCCAGTTAAAATACTAAAGAAGGCCATAAAATTGATCACCCAGCTTACTTTGTTCAACACGTCTTCTATGACTGTATATATCTGTCGTAGATCAATAACGGTTATATTAGGAAAATTCTTAACTAAAGTACGTTGTAAAACTGCCGAACTGGAGGCATCAGGTACATAGGCTGTTATAATATTAAATTGCGGCGCCTCTTCTAAAACGCCATTTGGAAATACAATCATAAAATTCATTTGCAAACGTGACCAGTCAACGGTGCGTATGCTGCCAACCTTCGTTTCCATAAGTACACCTTGCACATTAAATACAACCTCGTCGCCAAGGCTCAGATCGGCATTTTGTGAAAGATCTTCAGAAATTGAGATCACTACCTCTTCTCCACTAGATACATTAGGCTTCCATTGACCTTCAATAATTGTTTCAGAAGCGATAAGCGAATCGCGATAGGTAGTTCTAAACTCATGGTTTAATACCCAACGGTCTATAGTGGAGGACGTATCTTTTCTAATTTCGTTAGCAAGCTGCCCATTTATGCTATGAACGCGCATCGTCACAAGTGAGAGCTGGTCTATAACGTCTAGATTCTGTTGTGCTATGGTGTTTGTGACATTATCCTTTTGTTCGGGTTGCACATCAAGCATAATGATATTGGCACTGCTTCCATTACCATCTAGTGCCGCTTTAGAAAGGAGTATGTCTTTTGTGAAGTATAAAGTGCTTATTAGAAATGTGCCTAGTCCTATGGCCAAGATTAATACTGTGGTTTGGTTATTAGGTCGAAAAAGATTCAATAAACTTTGTCTCGCGATAAATCCCCAACGTGAAGGAAAAAATCGCTTTATCAATTTCATGGTCAAAGCCGAAATTCCAGCAAGAATTGAAAAGGTAATCACTACGCCAATTACAAACGCAAAAGCATAGCCCACATTTTTAAGAAGCCAAAACGAGAAGCCATAAACAAATACTAAAATGGCAATAAAGGTGAGAATTCTTGCTCTCCTGGGGTTTCTTGAACTAGTATCACTAAGGCGTAGTACCTCCAAAGGCGAAACATACCACGTTCTGAGTAAGGGTAAAAGCGCAAATAATATGGACATCATAATTCCCAAAAGCAATCCCATAATTATAGGTTGCGCAGTAATGGTAATATCCACATCAAAAGGTAAAAATTCCCTCAAGAGATATGGAAAAGTTTCTTGTAATAAAACACCAACTATGGTACCCAATACACCACCCAGTAATCCCATTCCAGCTACCTGAATTAAAAAGATCAAAAAGGATTGTTTTCTAGAAGCACCTAAACATTTTAGAACCGCTACAGTAGCTAGTTTTTCTTTTATATAAATATGAACAGAACTAGCAATACCTATACACCCAAGTAATAAGGCAATAAATGCTGCAAGATTCAAAAATTTGCCAAAGTTATCATACCTACGTCCTAGTCGTCTACTGGTACTGGTATGCGTATCTATATCTGCATTTTCATTGTCTAATTGGGGATCTACCTTTTCGTATAATAAATCCAAATCCATTTCTGGTGTCTTAAAATAGTATTGGTATTCTTTGCGGCTACCAACTTGTAACAATTCTGTTTTTGAAATCAATTCATAAGGAATTAGCACAGATGGTGCTACTGCGCTAGATATTGCAGATGATCCTGGTATAGATTTTAAAGCGCCTACTATAGGTAAAGTCAATTCACCAATTTTAATAGAATCGCCTACTTCAACACCAAATTGAAGCAACATTGTAGCATCTACAACGGCACCACCAGATTGCTGATATGTAGTTGCTGCACTAGGTGGTTCTGTAGTTAAGTCGCCATAAAACGGAAAGCCTCCTTCTAAACCACGAACTCTAATGAGTTTCGCTCCACCATTTTTAGGAAATGCGCCCATTGATGAAAACGTGACCTCTGAAGCATCTGCTCCTCCTAAAGAATCGATTATGAATTGTACCTTCTCTGATGGCAGCTCGTTAGAATCGATTAGAAAATCGGCTCCCATTAAGGACTTTGATTGTTTTTGTATGTTGAACTTCAGATTATCGCTAAACAACTGTATGGATACCACAGCCGCAATACCTAAAATAATAGACGCCATAAAAAGCAGGAGTCGGCCTTTGCTTGCCTTGCCATCGCGCCATGCCATTTTAAATAGCCATGCTGCACCTACTTTTTTATTTGGTTTTGTATTCAAATTAATGACGTTCTTTCGTTGCTAAATATCTTTCCTCCTTTTAATCGAAGCACTTGTTGCGTTCTATTGGCGAGATCCAAGTCATGAGATATAATAATAAGCGTGGTTCCTGCCTCTTTATTTAAATCGAATAAAAGTTGTATCACTTTTTCCCCAGTTTCCTCATCTAAATTTCCAGTTGGCTCATCTGCAAAGAGAATACTTGGATTATTTGAAAAGGCCCTCGCCAAGGCTACACGCTGTTGTTCTCCACCAGATAATTGAGATGGATAATGATGCATTCTATCTTCTAGTCCAACTTTAGTTAGTAATTCCTCTCCTACTTTTAAAGCCGATTTATTACCCTGAAGTTCCAATGGTACGACAACATTCTCTAAAGCTGTAAGTGTTGGTAATAGTTGGAAATTCTGGAAAATAAAACCAACTTCATCATTGCGGAGTTTTGCACGTTGGTCTTCATTTAGGCTTTGAAGATCTTTTCCGCATAACTCTACAGTGCCACTATCGGGATGATCTAATCCCGCACATAAGCCCAACAATGTTGTTTTACCACTACCCGAAGGGCCTACAATGGCAAAGGTTTCTCCTTTTTCAACATCGAAGGTTATGTCTTGTAAAACCGTAATATTTTTCGAACCACTTTTATAAGTCTTTTCGAGCTCATGAATCTTTAATATCTTTGGCATATGCTTTCTAGAAATAAGGAAGCGACAAATTAAGAAAATGATTTCAGAAACAATTGCTCAAATCCGCCCCAAACTGTTAATGTTTCGTTATTTTATTTTAGCTGTTTTATTGTTCTCATGTGACAATTCGAATTCTAAAAAAGACCAACAAAACAAAGAGGAGGTCTCTACTACAGAAGAGGCTTCAGACACATTTGCCAAAGGCAAAACTCTATTATTTTTTGGAGATAGCTTAACTGCTGGCTATGGCTTAGACGACACAAGCGATGCTTATCCTGCGCTTATACAGATCAAAATAGATGAGGCAGGATTAGATTATACGGTTGTAAACTCAGGTGTTAGCGGCGAGACAACCTCAGGCGGATTAAATCGCATAAACTGGGTATTAAATCAAAAAGTGGATGTGTTTGTTCTCGAACTTGGTGCTAATGATGGGTTGCGCGGTATAGTTGTAGATGAAAGTCGAGCCAACTTACAAGCCATAATTGATGCCGTTAAAAAGAAATATCCAGAAACCATAATTATTCTCGCAGGTATGCAACTACCGCCAAACTTAGGCCAGGAGTATACGTCTGAGTTTAGATCAATGTTTACCGAACTGGCTGAAAGCAATGAAGTTGAATTAATTCCTTTCCTTTTAAAGGATGTTGGTGGTATACCAGAATTGAATCTTGATGACGGTATACATCCTAATGTTGAAGGTCAAAAGATTGTTGCCAAAAACGTTTGGGAAATTTTGTTACCACTAATAGATGAGTAATCTTATTTTCTAAAAGAAGCGAAAAGTGAATATCATTTAAAGCTAATTGACTATTAAGAAAGACGTTTTATCAATAATACTTCACGAAATTTGGGAACTTAAACCGGCCTATGCTAACGCTCAGTTGGCAGAGTTCATTAAGTACTGCCCTATTGAAGGGATACACGCAGACAACAATAGTAATTAACGTAGACTGTATATTATTGGTGAAACCCTAATAACCTCAAATAAATTAGGTGAAGGCCGAGACGATATTCCGGTGTCTATCATTGAAGAAATTTATGCAATGACCACAATTCTGTTGTTTAATTAAACAATAGTTTTAAATTTGATTAACAAAAACCAAATACGAATATTACTTAAATAAATTATGAAAAAGTTAGTTATTATTTTACTTCAAATACTATTCATTATCCCAGTAGTCGCGCAAGACAAAGAAGACGAAGATGACGATCAAAAAACTAATATCAAAAATACACGCCAAGGTTTTGGAGTGAATCGAGGAATTGATCTTTCATTGGGTTTTGTAAATGCTCGTATGCGAACGGAAGGGTCTGCTTATTACTTTGACGATTGGAATAATGAAGGATCAATTATCATTAAAGATCAAGGTATGGTTAAAATAAAAAAGATCAATATAAACCTCTATAACAATAAGCTTGAAGCGCTCTATGATGAGAACAACGTGTTTACCTTTGATAGTAAAAACGTAATCAGAATAGTCATTAACGGTAAAATATTTAGAACATTTGAATTTGAGAATCAACCAAAAATATTTGAATTATTTTACAGCGGAAAGATATCTGTCTATAGATATTTTAATGTCTCGTATGCAGAAGGGTCTGCTAATCCTATGGTAAACAGAAAAACAAACAAGTATATTCAAAATAAAAGGTATTACTTATATAAAGATGGTGAGTTAACCCGTATGAAAATGACGAAGAAGGGATTATCTAAAATGCTTCAAACTGATACTACTAGTCAAGACGATATTTCTGAATTTATCAAGCAAAACAGATTATCTTTAAATAAGGAACCCGATTTAATTCAACTTTTAAAATATGTAAATAGAGTTACTAATTAGGCTTAAGATTGGTTACCAAATTCACAATTTCTAAAAACGTTTTGGACCGATGGTTTTGGGTAGGTCATCTCGCAATTGACAAATTGATCAGTAGTACACCTTCCTTCGCATTACTTGCTAAAAGGAGCATGTGATTCATTAAAGAAAGTCGATCTCTTTGCATTAACTATTTAAGAAAACAGCAACCATGAATCCAACCTTGTTGCCCATCTAGA
>CAJHYL010000366.1_pt1 | contig 12252 bp, 11 predicted proteins | sample 9198761 | NCBI WGS metagenome assembly CAJHYL01 (sample SAMEA7708360, study PRJEB35096) | sediment metagenome | biome: marine neritic benthic zone biome [ENVO:01000025]; feature: sediment [ENVO:00002007]; material: shallow marine sediment [ENVO:03000034] sea grass bed [ENVO_01000059] ...
GTATTAAGCAGCAAAACATCCGCCTCTGTTGCATCTTCGGTAGCTTGCATCCCACACTCATGATTGAGCACATCCAGCATTTTTTCTGAATCATACTCATTCATTTGACAGCCTTGCGTTTTTACAAAAACCTTTTTCATATTTTTCTAATATATAAAATTGGGGAATTTAGTTATTTTTAATGAACAACAGGGTGAGTTTCGGTTTTCATTATAGCATCAGTGGCAAGCGCTTGATTTGCTTGGTATTCCGGAATTATTACCTTTAATAACGTAATGATTAGTTCAACATCGTTCTTAGCACACGCATCTGCTAGATCATCAAGTTGTAATGAAAATTTATCCCAATCGGCTTTTCGCGATTCAGCTAATAGAATTTTAGGGTGTTTCGTGCCCGTGTAGTCCTCAGTTTCATGAAACAACTCCTCATACAGCTTCTCACCGGGTCGAAGCCCAATAATTTCTATCTTAATATCTTGCTCAGGATCATTCCCAGATAATCGTATCATTTGCCTTGCTAAATCATATATCTTAATTGGCTTACCCATATCAAGCACAAATATCTCACCACCCTGCCCAATAGAAGCCGCTTGGAGAATTAAACTAACTGCCTCAGGAATACTCATAAAATACCGCGTGATGTCTTTATGCGTGACCGTAACGGGACCACCATTATTTATCTGTTCTCTAAATAAAGGAATAACTGATCCTGCCGAGTCCACTACATTCCCGAATCTAGTAGTAATAAATTGAGTCGTCGAGTTTGCATCCAACCTTTGGCAAAAAATCTCTGCACTGCGCTTAGTTACACCCATCATACTAGTAGGGTTAACTGCTTTATCAGTAGAAACCATTACAAATTTTTCAACTTTATGTTTTGCAGCTATTTCGGCAATTTTTTTAGTACCAAAAATATTTGTTTTAACACCCTCAATTATATTATCTTCAATAATAGGAACATGCTTATAAGCCGCAGCATGTAAAACTATACTTGGCTTATGATCGTTGAAAATTTTTTCTACCGCATTCATATCACGCACACTGCAAAGAAGTGGCAATACCTCTATATTATTTTCATTCATGCTGTTTAAATTATTTGTAATGCTATATAAGTTAAACTCACTATTTTCCAGTAACACTAACTTTCTTGGTTGATGCGCCAAAGTTTGACGACATAGCTCTGCGCCTATTGACCCTCCAGCACCTGTAACCAATACACACTCGCCTTTAATCAAATCTTGAATCGCACTATCGTCAAGTTTTATTGTTTCACGCCCCAACAAATCTTCGATACTTACATCACGCAATCGAGAAATATCTATGTTGCCATCATTTGCCTCAGTTAAAGAAGGTATAGTTTGGCACTGTATATTTTTACTGTTGCAAGACTTGAGTATGTGACGCATTTTTGTTGCATCTATATTTCTGATGCAAACAATGACCAAGTCAATTCCATATGCCTTAAATACATTTTCAATATTCGCAATGTCATCAAGCACCCGAACGCCATGGATATCACGCCCTATCTTTTTGATATCGTCATCTACAAAACCCATAGGAATATATTCATGCGCCCTCAGCATATCTCTAACAAGCATTTCACCCGATCGACCAGCTCCTACCACCAGAACTCGCTTTGCTTGCTCTGACTCTAAGTAAATATGACGATCTTTAAACCATCTATACAATAATCTTGGAATGCTTAAGCCTGTGAGTAGAAATAACGGGTATAAGATAAGAATAGAACGAGGAACGAGTGCGAGTCGAAACACAAGAAATACACATATCACAGTCAAACTTACACCAACTATCACAGCTTTTATTATTCTAAAAATATCTGGTATGGATGCAAATCTCCAGATACCTCGATATAAGCCAAAATACCAATAACATATTGTTTGAATAATTAATGCCGCAATTAATAATTGATAAAATCCTTGCCAATAATATTCGGGTATTACACCTAGGTTAAAGCGAACCCAAAACGCAAAAAGTAATGCGATTGGTATCCACACAATATCATGCAGAAATGCAGCCCAGCGATTAATTAATAATGGAAATAATTTCATCAAAAAACTCCTGACCGAGCACTTAAATAACTAATAACTGAAATTATAAGTATATATATAGAAGACCATATCACTAACATATAAATAGTTAACGAACCACTACCCATAACTTGAATTACTATTGCAGTACAAGAAATTGCGATCATTAAAAAATATTCATATATAATGGTTTTCTTTTGCCCCCAACCTATTTGAACAAGTATTTGATAATGATGGGACTTATGCGCTATCCAAAATTTTTCGCGTCGAAACAATCGCTTAATTAGCGTTACAGATGCATCAACAATAAATGGAGAAAAGACTAGTATAGGCATCCACCACGCGAAAATTTTAGCGTATATTCCCCATAAAGAAAAAAATGCCAATAAATACCCCATAGATATTGAACCTACATCACCCATAAAAATTTTTGCAGGTGGGAAATTATGCAAAAGAAATCCAAAATTTGCTGCTGCTACTATACCCGCCATCAATAAAAACAAACTATCTCCCGCAAACCATCCAAACCACGCAAAACATCCAAATCCAATAAAACCCATTCCACCCGCTAATCCATCAATACCATCCATAAAATTATATAAGTTCACGCACCACACAATCGCCAAAATGGTTAATGCATTAAATGCTATATTGAAACCCACTAACTCATCAATGTGCAAACTAGTTTCTGATAAACCAATTCCACTTATTATCAATAGAATGGCTGCTATAATATGCACTATTAACCTCAAGATCTGCGAAATCGAATAATGATCATCTAAGTATGAAATCATAAACAAAATAATTAACCCTACGAGCACATAGTAGTAGTTAAATAAAATAATATCTTGAGTAATTAAAATTATTACCCAAGCTGCAAAGATAGAACTAACTATTGCCACACCTCCAACACGAGGCTTAGGTTCAGAATGCAATGAGCGCTCATTTGGATTATCCATCACATAAAATCTTGAAGATGGATTAGATAATGCAAAACAAAGTAACCAGACTGAACTAGCCACAATTACTGTAAATATCAGAACTATCATTTTGAAAATATACGCAACATGACATTCACATCAGTACTCATCAGTTTACGCATAGATAACATTATAAGCCCTATCCATTAGTTCTAAATCTAAGGGTGCATTTAAAGAAGAAACAACATTTTTAAACCAGATCATAAATTTAACTCTAACAAAGCTTCAATTTTGAGAATAATTTGCTAGATGCCACTCAGCTGTTGCAGCTAAACCCTGTTGCATAGAGTATGGCGGAGTCCAGTTCAAATCTCCTCGGATGGCAGAACTGTCTATAACTAAAGAACCTAGGAGTCGATCCACCTCTTGGCTCTTACCCATCAATCGCCCAGCCAATATTAACAAGCTTGGTGGGAAAGGAATTAGCCTACTAGAACAACCTAATGCTTTCGCTAGACTCTTTATCAGTTCCGGCGTTGAGATATCCTCACCATCACTGACAAGATAAATTTTTCCTGCTGCTTTTGGGTGATCCAAAGATCGAATAATAACATCGACTAGATTGCCTAGATAAATTAAGCTCCGTTTATTTTTTATAGCTCCAAATGGAAGGGGCACTTTCCGAGTAACCCAGTTAATTAACAAACCAAAATTTCCTGGCGCCCCTGGACCGTATACCAAGGGTGGCCGAATAATTACTACTTCCAAACCAGTTCTTTTTGAAATTTCTTGCAAACCTACTTCAGCCTCCATCTTCGACACAGCATATGGTGCCTGCGGACTTGGCTTGTCACTTTCTAAAAATGGCCGCGAATTACTTCTACCATTCACACCAATCGAACTAATAAATATAAATCGTTTAACACCAGCATTAACTGCTTGATTCGCTAAATTAAGCGTTCCGTCAACATTAACGCGGCGAAATTCTTTTAATGGATTCTGTACTAAATCTTTCATTACATGCACACGAGCAGCTGTATGAATAACAGCATCAATATCCTTTAATGCAATTGACCAGTCTGTTTCGGAACTAATATTGCCTACATCTACAATAGGCGCACCAATTAACTGTTTAACCTGAGAACTACGTGTTGCAGCAACTGGGAAATACGCATCGGTAACAAGCAATTTCTGTACAACTGCACTACCAATAAAGCCAGTAGCGCCAGTTACCAGCACCCTCAAGGCAAAGCCTCATAACTTAAGTACAGCTTAGCCCTAGCCCCTAGATCTTTAGAAACCCCGAATAGTTCTGCAGTATAAGAAAATGCTGCCATACGCTTAAATAGTTGAAAGCTGATTAATAAATTTCTCATAGCATGTCAACGTCATTTAACCGTGCTATTTTCAACAACTTGCTCGAAGTACTCTACATAAGACAGTGTTACAAATTCTTGTGAAAATAAGTGTTCGGCTCGATCACGTGCTGCCAAACCTAATTCAAGCCTAACATCTGATTCAACAATTAGTTTCTTCATGGTCAGATAAAGTGCTCTGACATCTCGAACCGGAAACAAAATACCAGTTACACCATTTTCTATAGCATCTCTAATCCCATAAATATCACTACCAATAGCCGGTATACCTACTGCAGCTGCTTCAATCACTACACTGCCAAATCCTTCTCGATGACTAGGTATACATAAAACATCTGCGGCATTCATATAGTACTCAGGATATTCTGTATAAGGTACGAGTCGTAAATTTTCAGATTTAGATGCCATTTTCAATTGAATCTGATCCGCCATATCCGTTTCGTCAGGACCAACAATGATAAGCTTTATATGATTATACTCATTGGTAATTAGCATAAACGCATCGGCTAAATCCAATATGCCTTTATCAAGATTAAGCCGGCCAATAAAAAGAAATACTAGATCACCTTCTTCAATATTTTGCTCTTCACGAATTTTAGAACGAACTTTTAAATTTTTTTTAAAGCGCTTTAAATCAACACCACTTATTGAACCGTTAGCAATTACTTTTACTTTCCCCTGATCAACTATATGTTGATCTATCAAAAACTGTCTTTGACTCGCGCTATCAGCTAATAAATGTGTAGCTAATTTTGCAAGTACATTATCTATAGCCTTTAGAAATAAGCGTCTTACTCCTGATCGAGTTACCCATACTTGGCCTGTAAATATATGAATTCGAGATCGAATTCGTACCAGAAACCCTGCAAACATGGCTAATAGCCCAGCCTTAGGTGTGACAGAATAAACTAAATCAAATTTACTATTGCTAAATAAAACAATCAATTTATAAAGCGCATATATATCATTTAAGAGCGATATATTTCGCATAATTTTTACATGTCTAATTACTACATTACTGTTTGCCAACACTGGCTTTAAAGGATCAGTAATATTTGTTACAACAGTTACATCATGGGACTTAGATAAATGAATAATTTGGTTGTAAAGAAATGAATTTATAACCCAGGGACTTGAAACAACAATGGCAATTTTCATCAACGTGACACTGCTTATGAAGCGCTAAGTACCATTTTTAAAGATTTTATCCGCTGATTTCCCCAAATTTCCCTTATTAATAATGCTATTGCAATGATCGAAACCGCTACCCCAGCATAACTTCGAAAATACATAGACATTACCGCTGTTAAATAGAGCCCCCAGAAAAGAGTAATTAGCAATACATCTAATGCTCTAAGATACGCAAGTTTCGCAGATACCATCAAAAGCAAATAGCCAGTAACAAGCATAGACAATGAAGTTGCAAGCGCTAGGCCCGCAATACCAATTGTACGTATCAGAATTATATTTAACACTATATTTAAAATTAGCCCAACTGCAGCAGCAAATACAACTAACTTTCCTTTTTGATTTGCATTGGCAAATCGAATTAACAATGCATAAGTAACGAAAAATGGAAGCTGAATTACACCAAATATTGCCACATCTCCAACCTCTTTAGCACTTTCCATAGACATCATATCACCAGCGAAAATCACTCTCACAACATCATCACAGTAAGCAAACAACACCAATGCAACCGGTATTGTGAGCGCCGTACCCATATAAATAAAAAATGCAAGATCATGTCTGCACTCTTCTATTGCTCCTTTAGAAAATAGCGATGAAAATCGTGGTAGCACTACAGAAGTAAGTCCCGCGCCAATAATTCCTGTAACAAAAATACTTACCTTACTACCTAGCGAATAAATTCCTATGCTTCCCGCGTTTAGTTCAGACGCCATTATGTTATCAATAACTGTGGCAGCGCTTACAAATAGCGCTGCGACTGCAAGTGCAACATAGATTTTCCATAGCTCTCCGTAGCTTTCTTTTCTAAACCTTGTAGAAAAATTTAGTTTTAGAATAAATCCATCTCGATATAACAAGTGCAATACTAAAATCAGGTTTATTATCTGACCAACTAACATGCCAATCGCTACACTTGCGATTCCCAATTCTTTTCCATAAATAAACAAGAAAATAATTGCAAAAGCTGGTACCACTACTTGGAATAATGCAGGCCAACTATACGTTTTACGCGAATTGAGCGCAGCATTACCTATAACTACCGCTGCACTTAATATAAGAATTAAAACACTGTAGGGGAGCAAATCGAGTGTTCTTATTATAGCGGAAACTTCAAGTCCACTAACAATCGTTGGGTATATAATATTACCGAAAATGAGCAACATACTACCCACTAAAATTAAACATGCTAATGAAAAGAACAGCACAATTGAAAGCATTGAATCCGCATCATTTTCTTTGCCTTTCCGCAGCTTGCAATATATTGGAACTAGAGCAGAACCAAGTGGAACACTAAAAACATTTACAATAAACATTGGTAACAACATCGCCAAAAAAAATGCATCGAGCTCACCACCTACACCAAATTTTTGCCCCATCAGCACATCACGACAGAAAAATAACACAAAGGATAAAGCCGTAAGGACAACAACCGAAATACCTGCTTGAATTAATCGCGCGCCACCTGGCACAAAACCTTCCTGAAGTACTAAATAAGATGGTTTCATGGTTTTACTGAATGCCATTAACGATATACGCTTCGAGAATAGGTCACACCAGCCGAGGGCCCCCAGCAACATAAATACCATAATAAATGGATAGCGGAGTCTGTGCAGTGTTCCTAAATTTGGAGCAACATAACTATAGGCAAGCAAAAACACAATGCCAAAGCTTAGAACCAACCAAACAGGAAGCGTATTGCGCTTCAATAACAGAATAATCAACCCAGGTACGAAGAGATACCAGACGAATATTTCAGCCCAACCTACAATTCTTGTCATAGAAATATCATGAAACCATGCATCCGGGAAGGGAGCGAACATTGCTATCTGCAAAGCTCTCGGAAGGTAAGTGATAACACCACCTATATCAGATGGAAATATATTTCGATCAAGAGTGGAATACGCATCAGGAGCGTAACAAATAGCTCTATAACGAACACCGGCAAATGCGCTCGCATAATGATCCACTAGTTTAGGAGCCCAATTACTAGATTGCCATTCCCACGATTTGAATTTTGAACAGTGTTCCTCGAACTTTTCATTACGTTCTGAGGAATAATAAGAATCGATATCGTTACCTAAATTAAATACATGCACTGCGCTTACAAGCAAACCAATACATAGCACTGCTGATGCACTTCCTATAATTGGTAAAAATAGTTTTTTCTTTTTAATTAATGTATTTATTAAAACCAATATAAACATCAGCAAAACTGCTAACAATAAAATATCTAAGGCATACGAACGCACAGACAGTAATAAAATTCCGCCAATAATATTCCCACCTAAAAAATAAATAATTCTATTTTTACAATACCCATTAGCTGCCCACTGCACCCATGAATATACGACAAATAGCAAACCCAAGATTGCATATCCATCTTTATGAAGTTGCGCATACCACATCAGACCTGAGGGAAACATAACAAATATAGTTGAAACAACGAGACCAGCATAATGCCCTACTCCACCTGGAACTATGGCCTTTGCTATAAGATAAATACATACACCACCTGTAGCATGTAACACCGCATTGATAGGGATGACTAAAGAAGGGTCTGGTCCAAAAAAATAGTACAAAATAGCTAATATGGAAACGTTAGCACCGCCAGAGTAATGTGGCCATATCGACCAAGCTGACCAACCAACCGCATGAATCTGCTCAACAAGCCCTACAGCTAATGTGTGAAAATGAATTGCATCATTAGTAAGCAAGCCGTACCCTGCATGAAGCGATGGAACCAATGGCAAAAGAAGCTTCTGAAAAATAAGCGCAGAAATTGTTGTAAAACAGAAATACAAAACCCAAAGTACTTTAGGAATAAGCACTTCATTTGAAATACCAGCTTTCATTTTAATTTCAAGAGCTGATATTCTTTGAGTTCATTTACAAACCCTACTAATCCTTTACTCTCAACCAAATCCAACCCTTAATTTATTAACAATTATTAAGCAATGAAATTCTAATTTTACTAAAATCAGTCTTTTGTTTTCCGGGCAATTACAACGAAACACTGGGCCAAAGACCTTGGAAATATAGAATAGTTAATTTGTATTCGCTCTATTGGACGCAAAAGTGAGGCATAGGCTTTGGGATAGAACCACCCAATACGTGGTAAGTAACTATACATGTAAGTTTTTTCCACTGTAAAGCCTGCGTTAGTTAGATAGTTAATAAACTCAGCCTGGCTTAATGTATTGGCTTTTTTAGATTTAGTCACCCAGTTTCTAAATCTGTACACGTAACCTAAAATGCTGCTGCTATTTGTATGAATATTCGCAACAAGACAGCCATCGTCTTCAAGAGAATTATATATGGCCTCTAAAGCTTCCTGTCTTAGCTTATGCTCAGCGTTAAGAAAAAATCTGAAAGCAGTTACAACACTAAATTTCCTATTTAACAACTTTTTAGTAAGATCCTGTCTTATATAAACAGTTTTACCAACTTTCCGCTTCGCCTGATCGAGCATGCTCTCTGATACGTCAACACCATAACATGTATCAAAATATTGACCTTCTAATTCAGTTATTCTCCCCGTACCACAAGCGAAATCTAGACAACTATTAAATTCTTTTTCTCGTAGTTGCTGAAATATTTCCTGCAAAATAGGCTTTTCAATATATTCCCATTGATCTTTATAATAGCCATTTTTGTAAACCCATTCATAAGTATCACCATATCCTTCACTTGTATGGCTAGTGCGAAAATTTCCAAATATTTTATTCATTTAACATTCTCTATTCAAATTATAAATCACTAACAACAGAAATATAGTTTTTCACAGTTTTTTTATAAATTAATTATCAAATGGTAATTTTTAACAATAGCTTTCAGGGAGATTTTTCTTACGTGCATTATGAATCAATTTATGCGCTACAAATGATCTAAACCCACTGCCATATTTTCTAAAAAAATAACTCTCTGTAACAGCACAAGTTAGTTGTACAAGTAGGCATTGATTTATTTTATAACCAGTACGACTTTCATATCCAGATATGAAGGCTTGCTTTACTAAATTTAGCCTACCCCAATGTATATTTCTGTAGTGTTTGATAGACACCCGACCATCTAAACAAGAAAAAAAAGTTGCAAGGTCAATATATATACTGGCATGCACATTTGCCTTAAATGTAAAATAATAATTTGGGCAGGGGTCAATTATTGCCAGGCTAATCAAACCATTAGAAGTAATAGTATTTACATTCGAAAAGCCATAGTCGCCATGAATAAATGCATGTGGTGTATCATATAAATGCAGATAGTTCACTTTACCTAGCCATCGTTTTGTAATTGCTTCAATATGTGCAGGTGGGCTCCATGTAGATTGATCTCCTAGTTTCATCTCACTATGTATCGCCCCAAGCACTCTACCTACATCACGAAATAATTCTAACTTTTCCTCATTAACACTAGAGGCAGCCATGAATTCTATATAAGCCTCTCTTATAGAAGTAAGTCCGTTAATAAATTCAAATCGAATAATATTTTCATCACCTCCATAACTCAGTATTTTTGGTGAAACGAAATTATTTTTGCATGCAACTTCATTTAAATTTTTATACTTTTCAATTGATGCATCAAATTGATCAAGAAAATATTTTACAAACTCCCCGTTTTCTATCTTATAACGCGAGTTATATTTCAATTTCCCAGTCTCCTAGAAAGAATAAATCCCACGGTTATTCCACCAAAAATGAAATGAAAAGTCATTACAGTTAAAATTGCATAAATTGCACCCATAATACCGTACTCAGGAACCAGCCAAACGGAAACAAAATACACAATAGAAATATCTGCTACATACAAATAAAATTGTGACCAATAGCTTTTAAGCGCTGTTAATGCATACCAAAAACATAACGCTAGATAATTTAATATAGTAGCTAACATTACAAATTCTAGATGAATTGCGAATTCAGCGTATTCCTCACCATATAAAATTAATAATAAATTCTTCCCAAATATATTTGCGACTACATACCCAAAAACACCTACCACAAATGAAATGACTAATAGCCTAATGAGAGTAGCCTTAAATTTAACTATGTCGTTATCATGAGCGAATGAAGCTAACCTTGGTATTGCTGATTGCAATACACCACTCATAACCATAACAGCTCCTAACATGATATAAGTTATTGCCGAGTAAAATCCCAAAGCACGAGCACCTATTTCGTCTTCAATTACATAACGCGGTATATTTACACTCAGTGAAACCAGAAAACCCATTATTCCTAACGGGAAAGCCTTTATTGCAATTTCACGAAAACCTAATAGCTTGTAGAGCAATTTCTCATAATTAAGAAATAACGATAAATCAAGAATATTATGATTACTATCTTTATTAGCACGTCTTAAGGTTTCTTTACAATCAATAAATATACAAACTACGCCCCATATTATTGCCATCCCTATACACGGGATTAATATATTTTTAAATTTATACAGCAACACTATAAAGGCTACGAGAGATAAAGACCCTTTAATTATTTGAGAAAATGCAATGAACTGCATCTGTTCTATTTTATAGAATACTCCATAGCAAATATCACTTATCGCCTCAAAACTCTTAGCAATTCCTATAACCAGAACAACTACATAAACCTCTACAGATATATCCAAAAATTGACTTAACACTACTAATGCAAATAGCGCAGCCATTGTGCTAAGCAATCTAAATGATAAATAATCAATAAATTTATTTTCGTTATTACTATCCGATATTTGAACAAACCTAAGGCGCAAATTAAATAGCATAAAAATAGGAGTAGCTAGTGCATAAGCATAACTATACTCTCCAACCATCTCTGGGGTCCCTAATCTTGCAATTGAAGACAATATTGCCCACAAGAAAATAGCATATGAGAAATTACCTATCAGGAGCCAAGCAGCATTTGACAGAATTGAACCATATTTAACTTTAAGCTTATTAATCAAAATGGTTTAGACGAATGCATTTAACAACAAGAAATAAAGAACACTTCTTTACAACTAGTAAAATTAGGTTGAATTGAAATTGCTTCTGTAGTAATTACAGATGAATATATATAGTAATCAAAAGAGCAAATAGTTTTACCCTTTTGTATAAGTATTTATTTTATTCGTTTTAAGTGAAAATATAATGAAACACTTGCAAGCTTGTTTAGGATAAATACTACTCCTAAAAACAAATTAAACTAGAATGGAATATCGTCATCAAAATCATCAGAAGAAGAACCTGCTGCAACAGTCTCGGGTTGCATTGAAGAACCCGATTCAGGCATGGATGCTACGCCCCCACCCTTGCCACCAAGCATTTGCATTTCGTTAGCTACGATCTCTGTAGTGTACCGATCGTTACCACTTTGATCTTGCCATTTACGAGTTTGAAGACGACCCTCCACATAAACTTGCGAACCCTTACGCAAGTACTCTCCAGCAATCTCAGCTAGACGCCGGAAAAATACAACACGATGCCACTCAGTTTTTTCAACCTTTTCTCCCGAGGTTTTGTCATTCCATGATTCTGTGGTAGCTATGCTGATATTGCATACTGCTTGCCCACTAGGCATGTATTTAATCTCTGGGTCTTGACCCAGATTACCTACTAATATTACTTTATTTACGCCTCTTGCCATCTCAAACCACCTGTGGAAACTTATTATTTATATCTCTTTATTCTACGATTAATTAAGCAAAAACTCACGATATTAAGCGTTCACCACAACTTTAATTTAAC
>CAJHYL010000151.1_pt1 | contig 12250 bp, 13 predicted proteins | sample 9198761 | NCBI WGS metagenome assembly CAJHYL01 (sample SAMEA7708360, study PRJEB35096) | sediment metagenome | biome: marine neritic benthic zone biome [ENVO:01000025]; feature: sediment [ENVO:00002007]; material: shallow marine sediment [ENVO:03000034] sea grass bed [ENVO_01000059] ...
AAAATGAACACCTTCTACTAGTAGATCATTCGTGACTACGATCTGTCTTGGTCCGTAAGTTAATACTGCAGCATCATCACCAATGCCTTGTACAGTCGATTCTTGCTTAATTTCAATGTCTTTGGTAAGGTGATCTATGAGCCCAAATTCGCCTAAAGATTCAACGGAAGTACGGGCTTGATTTTTGTTTTCTAACATGCTGCAAAAGTAATACTCTTTTATAACTATTTATTATTATATCATTAGCTAATATAATGTTAGGATACATGGATTAACACTACTTATATCGTATATTTGCATTCTATTTAGAATAAATCTACATTAGAAAATGATTAAAGTTTCAGATACCGCAAAACTAAAGGTTGTCCAGCTTATGAAAGATGACGGATTTAATCCTACTCAAGATTTTGTTAGAGTAGGTGTTAAAAGTGGTGGATGCTCGGGCTTATCATACGATTTGAAGTTTGATAATAACGCCCTTGAAGAAGATAAAGTTTTTGAAGACAATGGCGTAAAAATTATAGTTGATAAACGAAGCTTTTTGTATCTCGTTGGAACCACTTTAGAATATTCAGGTGGCTTAAACGGAACTGGTTTTGTTTTTAATAATCCAAATGCCAATAGAACCTGTGGTTGTGGCGAAAGTTTTTCACTTTAATAGCTTATGAATAAGTATACTGAAGACGACTTAAGAGAAGAATTAAAAACCAAAAAATACGAATACGGTTTTTATACAGATATTGAATCTGATACACTGCCTATTGGCCTTGACGAAAACATCGTTAAAGCCATATCTCAAAAGAAAGAAGAACCCGAATGGATGACCCAGTGGCGATTAGACGCTTTTAGAACCTGGAAGGAGATGATTGAACCCGAGTGGGCCAACGTCTCCTATAAAAAACCAGATTTTCAAGCTATATCATATTATTCTGCACCCAATAGCAAACCAAAATATGACAGTTTAGACGAGGTCGATCCAGAATTGTTGGCAACCTTCAACAAGTTAGGCATCTCGCTTGACGAACAAAAAAAATTGGCTGGCGTAGCGATGGATGTTGTTGTAGATTCAGTTTCAGTGGCAACCACATTTAAAAAGACATTGGCAGAAAAAGGCATCATTTTTTGTTCTATAAGTGAAGCCATTAAAGAACATCCCGAACTAGTCAAGAAATATTTAGGAACTGTAGTCCCTAAAACGGATAATTTCTATGCGGCATTAAATAGTGCTGTATTTAGCGATGGCAGTTTTTGTTACATTCCTAAAGGCGTGAGATGCCCTATGGAATTGTCAACCTACTTCAGGATTAATCAAGCCGGAACTGGCCAATTTGAACGCACCTTAGTCGTTGCCGATAAAGGCAGTTATGTAAGTTATCTAGAAGGCTGTACTGCACCTATGCGAGATGAAAACCAATTACATGCCGCTGTAGTAGAACTTATAGCGTTAGACGATGCAGAAATAAAATATTCTACAGTTCAAAACTGGTATCCAGGAGATGCCAAAGGCAAAGGCGGCGTGTTTAATTTCGTGACTAAACGGGGCTTATGTGAAAACAACGCCAAGATATCATGGACACAAGTAGAAACAGGAAGTGCTATCACTTGGAAATATCCTTCATGTATTCTTAAAGGTGATTATTCTATTGGTGAATTTTATTCCATAGCGGTTACCAATAATTATCAGCAAGCAGATACAGGCACTAAAATGATTCATTTAGGCAAGAATACCAAAAGCACTATTATTAGTAAAGGTATTTCTGCTGGGCGATCTCAAAATAGCTATCGCGGTCTGGTTCAAGTGAGTTCGAGAGCCGATAATGCACGCAATTTTTCACAGTGTGACAGCTTACTCATGGGAAATGAGTGCGGCGCGCATACGTTTCCATATATAGAAGCCAAAAGTAAAACTGCTCAAATTGAACATGAAGCCACAACCAGTAAAATTGGTGAGGACCAAATATTTTACTGTAATCAGCGTGGTATTGATACCGAAAAAGCCATTGCGTTAATAGTAAATGGTTTTAGCAAAGAGGTATTAAATAAGCTTCCAATGGAGTTTGCCGTTGAAGCTCAAAAATTATTAGAAATTAGTTTAGAAGGTTCAGTAGGATAACACTATGAAAAAAGTAATTATTGTTCTAAGTATACTATTCGCCTTAACCAGTTGCCAAAAAGAAGGCGAAATTATCAAAGGTGGATTTCTTTATTATGACGATGCTGCGGTATTGCAAACAGACACAGAAGTTTACGGCATCATTAAAAACGATTTAATGCACGAGTTAAACACAAAAGTGCAAGTACATAAAAAGGAAGAAACTGATATGGTACCTGTTGAATTGAGGGCCGTGGTTACACCTAAGCCAGCAAATGAAGAAGGTTGGGATTATAGAATTGAAATTACAGAAATAATAAACGTTTTTGAACCTTCAGAAGAAAGTGAAGACGAAATTATAAAAATAGAAAATTAAACATGTTAAAGATTAAAGACTTACATGCTAGTGTAGAAGGCAAAGGCATTTTGAGAGGCGTAAATCTTGAGATTAAACCTGGTGAAGTTCATGCTATTATGGGCCCTAATGGCTCTGGTAAAAGCACGTTGGCAACTATTATTGCCGGAAATGAAGATTATGACGTTGAACAAGGCGAAATTATTTTAGAAGACGAAAATATAGATGAATTATCTGCCGATGAGCGCGCTCATAAAGGAATTTTCCTTTCGTTTCAATATCCAGTAGAAATTCCAGGTGTTACAGTTACTAATTTTATGAAAACCGCGATTAACGAAACACGTAAAGCACGCGGTCAAAAAGATATGCCAGCCAATGAAATGCTTAAAAAGATTCGTGAAAAATCGGAGATGTTAGACATCGACCGAAAATTTTTATCACGTTCGTTAAACGAAGGCTTTTCGGGTGGTGAAAAGAAGCGAAATGAAATATTTCAAATGGCCATGCTTGAACCTAAGTTAGCCATACTAGACGAAACCGATTCTGGCCTGGATATTGACGCACTACGCATAGTAGCAAATGGTGTAAATAAACTTAAAAGTAAAGACAATGCGGTTCTAATTATTACACACTATCAACGTCTTTTAGATCATATTATTCCAGATTATGTTCATGTGTTAATTGAAGGCAGAATAGTAAAAACTGGATCTGCTGAATTGGCGCACAAATTAGAAGAACAAGGTTACGATTGGATTAAGGAAGAAGTGAAGGCTTAAAAATTATGGAGTTAAAAGAAAAACTTATATCGTCTTTTTTGGCTTTTGAAAATCAGGTTGACATCGATGCATCTGTGCATGATGTGCGAACGCATGCTATAAAAGTTTTTGAAGATCAAGGCTTTCCTTCAAAAAAGGATGAGTCTTGGAAATATACCCCATTAAATAAGGTCCTTAAAGAGAACTACAGCGTTTTTCCAAAGCAGGAAAATGCCCTCGAATATTCGGATGTTAAAAAATACTTTGTTCATGATATTGACTCGTACAAAATAGTCTTTATTGATGGCAAATATTCTTCACACCTCTCAGAAACTACGCATGACGGGATGGATATTTGTTTGATGTCTGCAGCGTTGACAAAACCAAAGTATCGTATTTTAATTGAAAATTACTTTGATAAGGCTAGTGAGAAAGACAGCCTGTCATCTTTAAATACCGCATTTGCGAACGAAGGCGCATATATTCATATACCTAAGAATAAATTGGTAGAAAAACCTATTCAAATTATTCATTTTGCTACAGGGAACGAATCTGCGTTAATGTTGCAACCAAGAAATCTAATTATTGTTGACGAGAATTCACATGTTCAAATAATTGAACGCCATCAAAGTCTTACTAGTAATGCTGTGCTTACCAATTCTGTTACAGAAATATTTGCTAATAAACGCGCTATTATTGATTATTATAAAATTCAGAATGACGTACAAACAGCCTCGTTAATAGACAATACGTTTATTAAACAAAAACGAGAAAGCCACGTGTCTGTGCATACATTTTCATTTGGTGGTCAATTAACACGTAACAACTTGAATTTCTATCAAAATGGCGAGCATATGGATTCAACTCTTAAGGGCATCACCATTATAGGAGATAAACAACATGTTGACCATAGCACGTTGGTGAATCACATTGAACCAAATTGTGAAAGCCATCAAGATTATAAAGGTATTTTTGGAGATAATGCTACTGGTGTATTTAATGGTAAAGTTGTTGTTGAAAAAGAAGCTCAAAAAACCAATGCCTATCAATCAAATAACAACTTGTTATTAAATGATAAAGCGTCTATAAATACGAAACCTCAATTAGAAATTTTTGCGGATGATGTGAAATGTTCGCATGGATGCACCATTGGGCAATTAGACGAAAACGCATTATTTTACTTAAAATCACGTGGTATTCCCGAAAAAGAAGCACGTGCTTTAATGATGTATGCTTTTGCAAACAATGTATTAGAAAGTGTGAAAATCCCTGAGTTAAAAAAACGTGTGAACAAAATAATTGCGTCCAAGCTCGGTGTTAATATTGGGTTTGATCTCTAAACATGCAATTCGCAAAAACAAATATTGGCTTTGATGTATTGTCAATTCGCAAAGACTTTCCTATTCTTTCTCGCGAAGTGAACGGACAGCCTATGGTGTATTTAGATAATGCTGCCACCTCACAAACACCCCAACAAGTTATAGACGTTATTACAGAGTATTATAGCAAGTACAATGCTAATATTCATCGTGGCGTGCATACATTAAGTCAAGAAGCTACCGACAAGTTTGAACAAGCAAGACAAATCATTCAACAACATCTAAATGCCCAACATTCCCATGAAATTATTTTCACATCTGGTACAACGCACGCTATTAATTTAGTGGCACATGGCTTTGCAACTATATTGTCTAAAAAGGACGATATATTAGTTTCTGCACTAGAGCATCATAGCAATATAGTGCCATGGCAAATGCTCAGCGATAAAACTGGAGCAAAACTCAATGTGATTCCAATGACACCAGAAGGTGAATTAAAACTGGATGAACTTGATACGTTGATCACCTCTAAAACTAAGTTAGTTTTTGTTGGTCACATATCAAATGCATTAGGAACCATTAATCCAATAGAAGCCATCATAAAAAAAGCACATAGTGTTGGTGCTGCTGTTTTAGTTGATGGTGCACAAGCATGTCCACATTTGAAACCTGATGTTGAAGAATTAAATGTTGACTTTTATGTCGTTTCAGCACATAAAATGTGTGGGCCAACTGGTATTGGAGTTCTTTATGGGAAAGAAAGTTGGTTAGAAAAATTACCGCCTTATCAAGGTGGTGGCGAAATGATTTCCGAAGTTACTTTTGATAAAACTACCTATGCCGATTTACCTCATAAATTTGAAGCAGGCACACCTAATATTTGTGGTGCTATTGCTTTTGGTGCGGCAGTAAACTATTTAAATGCCATTGGTTTTGATAAAATTCAACAGCAAGAATATCAGTTATTAAATTATGCCACTAAGAAACTGAAGGCTATTGAAGGTGTGAAGATTTATGGTACATCAAAAACTAAAACGTCTGTTATTTCATTTAATATAGAAGGGATTCATCCTTATGATCTTGGTGTTATATTAGATAAATTAGGCATCTTAGTTAGAACCGGGCATCATTGCGCTCAACCTATAATGGATTATTATGACATCCCAGGGACAGTTCGTGCATCTTTCTCATTTTATAATACAAAGGAAGAAGTTGATCGGTTTATTGAAGGTGTTATAAAAGCAAAACAAATGTTGTTGTAAATGCAAACTATTGAAGACATACAGGCCGATATTGTTGACGAATTTTCAATGTTCGACGATTGGATGCAACGTTACGAATACATGATTGAGTTAGGGCGTTCATTGCCTTTAATTGATGAGCAATTTAAAACAGATGACTATATTATTAAAGGATGCCAAAGCAAGGTATGGGTACATGCCCACTTAGACTCAGACAAAATAGTGTTTACGGCAGATAGTGACGCCATTATTACAAAAGGTATTATTGCTATACTAATTAGAGTGTTTAATAACCAAACACCTCAAGCTATTATTGATGCTAATACCAATTTCATTGATGAGATTGGCCTCAAAGAACATTTGTCTCCTACTCGAGCCAATGGTCTTGCAAGCATGATTAAACAAATAAAATTGTATGCCTTGGCATTTCAAACACAGCTAAATTAAGTTGACATATGAATACTACAGAAATAGACGTTAATGCACTAGGAGAAAAAATAGTTCGTGTTCTTAAAACTATTTATGATCCTGAAATACCCGTAGACATTTACGAATTAGGACTAATTTATGATGTATTTGTAAACGAAGATTACGATGTTAAGATACTGATGACACTAACGACTCCTAATTGCCCAGTTGCTGAAACCTTACCACTTGAAGTAGAAGAAAAAGTAAGATCTATAAACGAAGTTAAAACTTCAGAAGTAGAAATAACTTTCGATCCGCCTTGGACTCAAGATTTAATGAGTGAAGAAGCAAAATTAGAATTAGGAATGCTTTAATATTTATTGCTATGAAATCCATTGGAGTAGATGCTCTATCATTTTACGTACCACAATTATATGTTGCTATTGAAGAACTGGCAGGCTATAGAGATATCCCGTATCCTAAATTAAACAAAGGATTAGGACTAGAAAAAATGGCCGTTCCAGATGTCAATGAAGACGCTGCCAGTTTTGCTGCTAATGCCTTAATTAAGTTATTTAATGACTACGATATTAACCCTAATCATATAGGTAGAATTTATCTTGGTACCGAAAGCGCATTAGACGCTTCAAAACCCACTGCAACTTATGCCGTTGAAGTGCTAGAAAAAGAATTGGCCAATGTCTATGGAGAACGCAGTCTTAAGAATTGCGATGTTGTAGATATGACCTTTGCTTGCGTTGGTGCAGTTGATGCCTTACACAATAGTTTGGATTGGGTGAATAATGGTGAGCAAAGACAAGCAATTGTAGTAGCTTCCGACCTGTCTAAATATGAATTGAATTCAACCGGAGAGTATACGCAAGGCGCAGGAGCGGTAGCGCTTCTTATAAAAGAAGATCCTTCTATTTTAACGATCGATAATGTTTGGGGCGTTGCTACCAAAAGTGAAGGTGATTTTTTCAAACCGAGACGTGTCTATAAGAAGAAAGAGTTAATTCAAGACCTCATTAAGGAATTAAATTTGAGTACTTCGGTTGAAGAAATAAATCAACTCTTACAACACTCTAAATCTACGTTTTGGTCCAATCAAAATGAAAGTGTTGAGCTGTTCAAAGAAGAACCCGTTTTTGATGGTCAATTCTCGAATATGTGTTATACTGAACGAATGAATGAGGCCTTCGAGCATTTTGATGCGCAAAAATCAACAGACTATTTAACTGATTGGGATTATTTTATTTTTCACTTACCATACGCATTTCATGGCAGGCGAATGATCTTTCAGAATTGGTTTAATTGGATTAAAGACACAGAAATTTACAACGCCTTAATTCGAGAGATAGGTGCGCCTGCTGATGATTATAAATCATGGCTAAAAACTGCATCTAAATCTGAGGTTTATAGACAATTTGTAAACTATAAAATAGCCAAGGGAGAACGTGCTTCTTCATTAATTGGTAATATGTATACCGCTTCCATTTTTATGTCGTTTTTAAGCCTCTTAGCTCAAAGTCTTGAGCATGATGTAGATCTTATTGACAAAACAGTTGGTTTCATAGGTTATGGTAGCGGATCTAAATCTAAAATATTTCAAGGGACCATTCAAAAAAACTGGAAGCAGAAAGCCAGTAAGTTTGAGCTATTTAAAATTCTAAATAACCGAACTAAAATTGATGTAGCCACTTACGAAAAATTGCATAAATCTCAAATTACCGAACCCATTCTTAAAACACAAAATGTGAAAATGTCTCATGTTGAAAACGAAAAAACGAACCAAGGATTAAGACGTTATTCAACACAATAATATATGGCAGATGAAATAATAAATAGAGTTGCAAATAGCAAATTATTGACTTTTGATCTGGAAGATTATTATCCCGAAGGGCCAAGACTAATCTTAGATTTAAAAGACTGGCTTTTTGAAGGTTTTGTTTTACGCGAAAAAGACTTTAGACAAAGCGTTAAAACACATGATTGGACACAGTATCAAGATGCTTATGTTGCTATTAGCTGCTCGACAGATGCTATTATTCCTGCCTGGGCCACAATACTTGTTAGCATTCACATTGAATCTTATGCTAAAAAAATAATTTTTGGTACTCTTGAAGAACTTGAAACTTCAATTTATCAAGACATCATTGCAACACTCAATATGGATCCTTACATAGACAACCCAGTTGTTATCAAAGGTTGCACAAACAAACCTGTTCCTGCTAATGCCTATATAATGGCAGCACAAAAACTAAAAACGGTAGCCAAATCTATTATGTATGGTGAAGCCTGTTCGGCAGTTCCATTATATAAAAAACCTAAGTGACTTTCTCAGACTTCGGGTGTCTAAACTGAAGAATAACGAATTAAATTATATTTGCACATTAAATTTTACTAAAATGAAGAACTTTTTTCTATTGCTTTTATGTCTTACTTGCGCAACATTGACAAGCGCTCAGACCTTAGAAGAACTTAAAACGCAAAAAGCCGAAAAACAAGCTGAAGCAAACAAAATACAAGCAGAGGCCGATGCCATCCAAGCACAAATTGATGCCATGCCAGGATGGCGATTTGGAGCTTTTGGTACCATAGGTGCTAACATATCTGGCTTTAATAACTGGTTTGCGAAAGGCACACCAAACAACAATTCTGGTAATATTGGTGTAACCGTAAATGCCTATGCTAATTTGATTCAAGAAACGTACTTTTGGAGAAATAGTGCAAACATCAATTTAGCTTGGTTAAAGAACGACGATCGCGATACAGATACAGATAGTGATTCTTTTGATCCGGCTAACGATGTCTTTAATGTTACCTCTCTTTATGGCCATAGGTTAAGTGAAACCTTCGCTATTTCAACTTTAGGCGAATATCGAACTACCTTACTCGACAATTTCAATGATCCTGGGTATCTAGATCTAGGATTAGGTGGTACATGGACACCAACTGAGAATTTAGTGGTAGTTGTACATCCTTTAAATTATAATTTTGTATTTGCCGATAATAAAGCAGTATTTGATTCTTCATTAGGAGCAAAAATTGTAGCCGATTATACTAAAGCATTTGGAAAATTAAATTTCAAATCTAACCTTTCGGCCTTTCAAAGTTATAAATCATCAGATTTGTCAAACTGGACCTGGATAAACTCTTTAGGCTATACGTTGTGGAAAGGTATTGGGCTAGGTTTTGAATTTGGTTTGAGAAATAACAAACAAGAAGCATTAAATTATGCACTAGCTCAATTTGATCCTATGGGTGGTAATCCAACGCCAACTTTTGGGAATGTAGATAATGACCTACAATCGTATTGGCTATTTGGATTAAATTATGCATTCTAATATTATGCGACAGCAAAATCAAAACCCTGACGGATTCTTCAGGGTTTTTTTATGTTAGATTTTCGTCATAATCGGGATATAGAAAATTATTGTATGGAAATCTTGTGATATGTATTTCTCTAACGGCTTGGTAAACACGCTTTCTAAATTCTTCTAAATTTTCTTTATTCAATGCTGAAATAAATAAGGCTTGCCCATTAAGTTTGGCCATCCATGTTTTTTCCCACTCGTTTAAAGAATAATTTGCTGAAGTACGTTCAGTTATCAAATCATCATCTTCAATGGGTTCTGGCGTATATGCATCAATTTTATTGAATACTAACAAAGTTGGTTTGTCTTTGCATTCAATTTCATCCAATATAGTGTTTACAGAATCTATATGCTCTTCGAAATTAGGATGTGATATATCAACAATATGTAACAACAAATCGGCTTCTCTCACTTCATCTAATGTACTCTTAAACGATTCTACCAATTGCGTTGGTAACTTTCGTATAAAACCAACGGTATCACTTAGTAAAAACGGTAAATTCTTGATGACTACTTTTCTAACGGTTGTATCCAAGGTTGCAAATAACTTGTTTTCTGCAAATACATCGCTTTTACTAATCACATTCATGAGTGTAGATTTACCTACATTAGTATAACCAACCAATGCGACTCTAACTAATTGTCCGCGATTACCTCGCTGAACCGCCATTTGTTTATCGATTTTAGCAATCTTACTTTTAAGTAAAGCAATTTTGTCTCTTACAATACGTCTGTCGGTTTCAATTTCTGTTTCTCCAGGACCACGCATTCCTATACCTCCTCGTTGACGTTCAAGGTGTGTCCACATCCCTTTAAGTCTGGGTAATAAGTATTCCATTTGTGCTAACTCTACTTGAGTTCTAGCATAACTGGTTTTGGCACGCTGTGCAAAAATATCTAGTATTAAATTTGTTCTGTCTAATACCTTACAGTTAAGGATCTTACTAATATTGCGCTCTTGTGCGGGTGTCAATTCATCATCAAAAATGGCTGTGCTTACGTCGTTTGCTTTTATAAAAGTAAGCACATTATCCATTTTACCAGATCCAATAAAAGTTTTAGGATTTGGAAAATCCAATTTTTGGGTGAAGCGTTTAACCACTTCACCACCAGCCGTATAGGTGAGAAATTCTAATTCGTCAAGATATTCTTTAGATTTTTGTTCGTCTTGATCTTTAGTAATTGCTCCTACAAGCACAACTTTTTCTAATGTGACGTCTTTCTTTTCAAACATAATGTAAACAGCATGCAAATGTACAAATACAAACCGTTTGTTTTTCCTATTTTAGATGTTTAATCCTAACATGGATGACTAAAGACAGTAGTAAAAACCCATATTACACCATTGCGTTCTACAACTTAGAAAATCTATTCGATACTATAGATAATCCACATACTAACGATGAAGGTTTTTTGCCTTCTTCGGATCGTAAATGGACTCCAAAACGTTATAAAAAGAAACTGAGAAAACTAGGATATACTATTTCTAGAATAGGAACCAAAACGGCTAAGAAACCGCCTGTGATTGTTGGTTTAGCTGAAGTAGAAAACAAACGCGTAATAAAAGATCTTGTAAAAAGTAAATTTTTAAAGGATCTAGATTACGGCATTGTACACTATGATTCTCCTGATGAACGTGGTATTGATGTGGCTTTAATTTTTAAAAAACAGTTTTTTCAGGTTATCCAATCTGAAGTGTTTCCACTGGATTTAACATATCCAGATGGTATGCCAGATTATACTAGAGATATTTTAATGGTAAAGGGCCAATTGAATGGTGAAACAATTTACGTTTTAGTGAATCACTGGCCATCACGTCGTGAAGGCGAAAAAGAAACTGAGCCGAAACGCATGAAAGCTGCCCATAAAGTGATAGAAATAATACATCAAATTAAGGTGGAAGACAAAAATGCTAAAGTTATTATCATGGGCGATTTTAATGATGGCCCCAACAGTAAAAGCATTAAACATATCATGAATGCCACAGACGTCTATAACCCAATGATAGACCTTTTGTCCTTCAGGAGAGGTTCGTTAGGGCATCATAGAAAATGGTACTTATTCGATCAAATATTATTTACCACTAATTTATTTGAATATGAATCTAAAAGACACAGTTTTTCTAAAGTGAACATATTTGACTTAGAATTTTTGAAGCAGTATAAAGGGAAATACAAAAATTTTCCGTTTAGGACTTTTGTTGGAAGAAAATACAAAGGTGGATACAGCGATCATTTCCCTGTTTTTCTTCATTTAAGAAAATCAGATTGAAAGTGAACTTAATCGGTAAAAAAGGTAGTTGGTCTATAAAAATATTCTTAAGGAATTGTTAACTACCATTTTTCATATCTTGAAAACCTTACCAATTAGCCACCAAGTTATACCACAGAATAATTCACATACCTATGTTAGGCAAGTAACCTAGTTACATGCAACTAATAAATCAACCAAAATGAAAAAAACTACAATTTTTGTCTTGTTTTTCTGCATGTCGTTAATACTACATGCACAAGTTTTAAATCAACCCGCCAACTGGCCGAATGCCAATTGGACGACCTCAGGAAATTACAATCCTGTTGGTCTGTTGAACGACCCTACAGTTAACAGTGCTTTTACTTTTGATGATGATGCGGCTGGTTCTACATCAGATGACGATATTGCGTCTGAGTCACCAACAATCGACCTTACTGCGGCATTTAATGC
>CAJHYL010000263.1_pt1 | contig 12074 bp, 11 predicted proteins | sample 9198761 | NCBI WGS metagenome assembly CAJHYL01 (sample SAMEA7708360, study PRJEB35096) | sediment metagenome | biome: marine neritic benthic zone biome [ENVO:01000025]; feature: sediment [ENVO:00002007]; material: shallow marine sediment [ENVO:03000034] sea grass bed [ENVO_01000059] ...
ATTTAGAGGGTTTAGTAGTAGCTTTAGATGAGGTGCGTGATCCTGGTAATTTGGGCACGATTATTAGGTTGTGTGATTGGTTTGGGGTGCAACAAATCATCTGCAGTAAAAATACGGTAGACTGCTTTAATCCGAAAGTCATTCAGGCTACTATGGGTTCCCTTGCCAGAGTTAATTTGAACTACGTTGATTTAAAAAACACTTTGCAGAATTCTCAAACCAATGTTTGTGGCACTTACATGAATGGCACCAATATCTACAGTGCTGAGTTACCCAACCAAGGCATTATTGTTTTTGGCAATGAGGCCAGTGGGATATCAAAAGACTTGAACGATGAAATGGATTATAGATTAGCTATACCTAGATATGGTAACATTAAAGCAACCGAGAGTCTTAATGTTGCCAATGCAGTTGGAATTGTATTAAGCGAGTTCAGGAGGCGTCTTACTGAAACGTAAAGTTTATAAAAAGACCACGAGATTTCATAGTCACCACATTGCTTGTCCATGGACTATTTGGATCAAAATCTTGCACAATTTCATCGGTTAAAGCAAATACACCTCTAACAGATGGTGTAAATTTAAACCAGAATAGATAAAGATCAATACCAAAGCCTAGTTCATAAAAGAAAACACTTTTTTTAGCCCGAAATTGACCAACACTGTTATCGTCTGGATTGTCTTGCTGACTTGACAAATTCAAAGCTGTTGATAATCCGCCTACAATAAACGGTTTTATATTGTTTAAACGCTTGGTTGATACTTTTAATAATAAAGGTATGTGAATGTATGTGGAACGAACTTCACGTTCTAAATCAGCTTCTGTAAAGGTCACACCATTGAAATACACAGGGTCCCACTGTAAAAATCGTTTAGTAATGTAAAGACCTGGTTCTAATCTTAGATCTAAAAATTCATTTATCCGCATATTACCAATTAATCCTACACTAAATCCAGTCGTTTTTTCAGTTTGAATATCTTCTATATCCTGGTAATAGTCAAAATTGAAGTCGTAGTTATTAAATCCTAAGAAATAACCCCAAGACAAAAAATCTTTGTCAAAGTTTTGATTATTTTGAATACGTTCTTTACTAAACAACTGCCCTGAAACAGATTGTGTAAACCATATAAAACATAACAAAAAGAGTACTCTCTTCATTCCACAGTATTATTTTGAAGCAATATAAATGGTTGCACTACCAAATGTTTGAGGTAATGCTGTCGCATTAATAAACCCAATATTAGTCAAAATATTGTTAAACGCCTCGCCATAAGGAAAAACTGAGGCTGATTTACTCAAGTAGGTATAAGCAGAATTATCTTTTGAGAAAAGACGACCTATGGTAGGCATAACGTACCTACAATAGAGGTTATATCCCTGCCTGAATGGCGTTTTGTTAGGAACTGAAGTTTCCAAAACAACAAATATTCCATTAGGTTTAAGTACTCTAAGAATTTCAGATAGACCTTTATCTAAATTTTCAAAATTTCTTACACCAAAAGCCACTGTAATGGCATCGAAGCTGTTGTTTTCAAAAGGTAATGCCTCAGAATCGCCTATTACCATGTCAATATTATCGTGGCCAAGCTTTTCAATTTTATTGCGACCAACTTCAATCATTCCCGGACTTAAATCTAGACCAACAATCTTTTCAGCATTAGTTTTTGTTAATTCTATCGCTAAATCTCCGGTACCTGTAGCGATATCTAAGATTGATTTAGGATGGGTTTTAGCCACTAGTTTCACTACTTTTTTACGCCATTTTACGTCGATTCCAAATGAAATCACACGGTTTAATCCATCGTATTCTTTCGAAATTGTATCAAACATTTTAGTCACCTGTTCTTTCTTGGTGAGTTCACTATCGCTATAGGGTTTTATCTTTTCAGACATTAAAACGCATTACAGGGTTAAAATCTGCTGCAAAGAAATGCAATTAACGGTCAATTTTTGCAAAATTTTTAAAAAATCGTAACCGCTGGGAGTATTAGTATTTATGATATTTCCCAGAGGTTAATGGCTTGAAACGTACGCTATAGTTGCGATAGCGCTGTAACAAAAAAATATTTTTGACGTCATATATGTGTAATCAATCAAAAAATATCAATAAAATGAGAACAATAGTATTTAACAAACAAGTTGAGCCTTTACCTTTAAAAAAAGAGCCGTCTGTTATAGAGACATATGAAGGTATTTTGACTTCTAACTATAAACAAGTAGCTAAAGCCAATTTCTTTCAGTCTGAAACTGATTCGTTACACCGAATTAGACAAAATGTAAAAAGCAGACTATATAACTACTCTTCTGGTATTGAGGCCGCATTGAAACTTTCAGTTTTTGCAGTGGTCCTAAGTTTGATCCTCTAAACGAAAGCGATCCCTTAACTGAGGATTGTGCCTAAAACACATCACTCTTTTACGAATTATGAATATACACTAGGCTTAGCCTTGCAGGTAAAGTATTCTATAAACTTAAGATAATAACTCAAATAAACAGAATTATGGGTTTTGGAGCAAGTGCAGGTTCAATGAATACAATTCTAAAGAATAATAGGAATATGTTGCGCCGCAAAAAAACGAGAAAGTTTGAAGATAAGTCTATTGTTTATGATAGTAAATATAATATGAAACCTCAATACAAAGAGGCCTCGCCTCAATTGTTAAGAAAAATAAATCGACGAATGACCGAAGAACGTAAACGTCGTGAAACACGAATAATCATAGTATTTGTTTGTGTCATGTTGCTACTCACAGTATGCTTATTATACTTAGAAGGCAATTACAATCAAATGCTAACCATGATAACAGAATAGTAGTAAGTGTGAATTAGTTAGTGTTTAATTCGGAAGTTAGATTATCTAACTTCCGAATTTTTATGTTACAGCCTCTTTAATACGTTCTAAAGCTTCAATCAATTCATCTTGCGAAGCTGCATAAGAAATACGTATGCAATTTGGATTACCAAAAGCATCACCTGTTACTGTAGCTACTAAAGCTTCTTCTAACAAATACATAGAGAAATCGGTAGCGTTATGAATAGTAGTTCCTTTTAAGGTTTTGCCAAAATAATATGAAATATCAGGAAAAACATAAAATGCACCTTCTGGTTCGTTGGTGTTAAATCCAGGCATACTTTTTAAGATATTTAATACCAGATCGCGTCGTACTTTAAACTCATCTACCATATATTGTACACTGCTAGGATTGGCCTCCATAGCCGTTATAACGGCGCGTTGCGCGATACAGTTCGTTCCGCTGGTGACCTGACCTTGCATTTTATTACATGCGCGAGCAATCCAAGCAGGAGCACCAATAAAACCGACGCGCCAACCCGTCATAGCAAATGCCTTAGAAACACCGTTAACCGTAATTGTACGATCATACATATGTTCAAATTGTGCCATGCTTGCATGACCACCTTTAAAATTAATATGTTCGTAGATTTCGTCTGAAACTACATAAATATTAGGATGTTTTTTAAGTACTTCGGCTAAAGCTGCTAATTCTTCTTTACTATATACTGACCCACTAGGATTACATGGTGAACTATACCAAAGCATTTTGGTTTTGGGAGTGATAGCCGCTTCTAATTGTGCCGCTGTCATTTTAAAATCGGTGTCAATAGATGTTTTTACTTCTACCGGAATACCTTCTGCTAACTTTACAATATCTGAATAGCTCACCCAATAAGGACATGGTAAGATAACCTCATCACCTTCATTAAGCATTACCATAGCCACATTGGCTAAAGCTTGTTTGGCCCCGGTTGACACTACAATTTGAGGTAAAGTATAGTCTAAATTATTGTCTCGCTTAAATTTTTTTATAATGGCTTCCTTCAAATCAACGTAGCCATCAACAGGTGTATAACTGTTGTAATCGTCATTAATAGCCTGTATTGCAGATTCTTTTATGAAGTTGGGTGTATTAAAATCGGGTTCACCTAAACTTAAACCTATAATATCTTTTCCTTCTGCACGTAATTCTCTAGCCTTGGCTGCCATTGCCAAAGTCTGTGAGGTTGATAGATTGTTAATTCTATCAGAAAGTTGGTTCATGTGTGTTTGTTTAAACTTGTAAAGCAGGTTTCATGCCCATAACTTTTAAATGTTTGAAATGTGCAATGATCGCTTGTCGCGTTGATTTGTACTCGTTGTAAGGTAAATTAAATTCTCTAGCTGTTTCTTTAACTATTTTTGAGATCTTAGTATAGTGTACATGGCTAATGTGAGGAAAAATATGATGTTCCACCTGATGGTTTAAACCACCAGTAAACCAATTTACTATTCTATTTTTAGTGGCGAAATTAACTGTAGAACGTAGTTGATGAATCGCCCAAGAATTTTTCATCGTACCTGTTTTTTCAGGTAATACAACTTCGGCTTCTTCTATCACATGCGCTAATTGAAAAACAACACTCAAAATTAAACCTGCTGTATAGTGCATAATGAAGAAACCTAATAGTATTTTCCACCATACAATGTTGAAGAATAATAAAGGTATTACAATCCAAACAGTAACATAGAGTATTTTAAAGATGACTAAACGACTCCAATTCCATACTGGATTTGGAAATTTCCCGTAAGACAATTTGCGCTTAGTATAACGGTACATTTGTTTGAAATCTGCTGTTATTGCCCAATTAATGGTCAATAAACCATACAATAAAATAGAGTAGTAGTGCTGAAATTTATGATGCCTATGCCATTTTGCATGTTTTGAAAAACGTAAAATACGACCAGCTTCAAGATCTTCGTCGTGACCATGAATATTAGTATAGGTGTGGTGTAACACATTATGCTGTACTTTCCAATTATATACATTTCCTGAGAGGAAGTACATGGTGCCGCCCATTATTTTATTGACCCATGATTTGTTTGAATAGGATCCATGATTACCATCGTGCATAACGTTCATGCCAATACCTGCCATACCAACACCCATCACAATAGTTAATAATAATTGCACCCAAGTTGGTAAGTCTAGCGTTAAGAATAGGAAATATGGTGTGAGGTAAATTGAAAACATAATGACGGTTTTAACCCAAAGTTTCCAGTTACCAGTGCGTTTAATATTATTTTCTTTAAAATAATTATTTACGCGTTTGTTCAGCGTTCTAAAAAATTTAGCCGAATCTTCTCTCGAAAATGATAGCGTTTGTTTGTTCATGCTATTAATTAAAAATAATTAGTACTAAACTAACAATAAGGGCCAAAGATAGAAATTATTGTATTTACGACTGATTTTATTTTCAATTATTATGCACACAAATTTGGCTACTTTTGTTAAAAATTAAAATGACTTGGAACTTATCTTAAAATACTTCCCTAATCTCAGTGAAAAACAACGGTTTCAGTTTGCTCAATTATTCGAATTATACAAAGAGTGGAATGCAAGGATTAATGTCATTTCAAGAAAAGATATTGACGAGCTGTATTTAAAACATGTATTACATTCACTTGGGATTGCTAAGGTCATAAAATTTAAAGGAGAAACCACAGTTTTGGATGTTGGAACAGGAGGTGGATTTCCAGGAGTGCCGCTAGCGATTTTATTTCCGGAAGTTCAGTTTCATTTAGTAGATAGTATTGGTAAAAAGCTAAAGGTTATTAATGCGGTTGCTGAAACATTAGAATTATCTAATATAAAAACATCTCATAATAGGGTTGAAGCCATTAAAGGCCAATACGATTTTATTGTGAGTCGTGCAGTTACTGATATGTCTACTTTTGAAAATTGGGTAAAAGGTAAAATTGCTAAAAAGAGTAAACACAATCTAAAAAACGGCATTTTATATCTAAAAGGAGGTGATTTAACTGTCGAACTTCGTAATTACCCTAAAGCAATTATATTCGAACTCCGAGATTATTTTGATGAATCCTTTTTTGAAACAAAGAAAGTCGTCTATTTGCCAATAAAGTTCAAAGGCTAAATCACCTTTATAAGGAAGGCCATATTCCTACAAAAAAGAACCACAAGGCCAATAACCATATAACAGTGCCTACTAATGCTACAGACACATCATAACTAGATTTTTGCGGTTTAAATAAATTTAATGGAATGAGTAATAATAGCACGCCAACTAAACTTGTAGCGACTAACAATACAATAGTCCAAATAGTCAGCGTTTGGTCTTTCCCAGAAAACAAGTGATTTATGGCGCTCGAATCTGGATCGATGGTTTTTTTTAAGCGTAATGCCATCAAACCAAACAGGCCAAAAATTAAAGGTGTGTACCAATACAATACGTTATTAACCAATTCGGTCTCAGACATATTGTCAAAATTAAACATGTAGAGGTAGACAAAAATGCCCAAACCGGCTAATACACAAACGACGTACAATTGCTTATTCATAAGATTTTGTTTTGTGTAGGTTAACTCATGGGTCATTAGTTAACAACCAGATTTTATCTCAGGATGGTTTACTTCTCCACTAAAATAAATATGATGGCCATGAGTAAAAGCCTTAGAACTTATCGCACCACTAACTTAAAAGTTCTTATCATATTATAATCACCTTCAATTGTCAATACATATAAACCGGAATTTATAGTTAAAGGAATTGTGGTTCTGCTACTAAGCGCAACCTCTTTTTTAAACACCTGTTTTCCTGTTAGATCAGTAATGGTGAGATTGGCATTTTGAAGATTAGTACTGTTTAGGAGTACTAATTCTGACCTTATAGGGTTCTTCTCCAATTTTAATAGACCTTCATCTTCAGTAGGAACACTTAAAGTTTCAGGCATTATTTCAGCTAAGGCAAAAGTTACATTGCCCTGTGTGAGAAGAACATGAGATTCATTGTTTTCTGGAATAAACCAGTTTACAAATGGTGTGCTGTCTATTGTATTGTTAGGTGACATGGTTTCGCCTGGAGGGTCTCCTTCACCTAAATCTACATCGTGATACCAATTAATCTCTCCGTTATCTGTTGCCAGTGAAAGGCCACTAACGGTTGGTATAAAATCAAACGCATTAATATTTAAAGCATTAACAAAATCAGTAATTATTTGATCACCTCCTTCTGCTAAATCATCTATTTGAAAGAGCCCTCCTGGTGCACTATCAACACCATCAGTGAATGCAGGAGATTCGGCAGTCGCACTATAGAATAATACAGGGACTACAGTAATGTATCCAACAAAATCAGTAACCGTATTCGTTAACGTAGCCGACGGTGCAAATCTAACAGTGATATCAGCACTTGTGATTGCAGAAGTATCAATATTATCATCAATAACAGTAAAACCGGGAGTGCCAGTCATATCTGAAGCACCATCACCACCACCATTTATGATAGCTACATTACGTGTATTTTGTGGGAAACCCATGGCATCAATTTCGGTCTGAAAGGCGTCTCTAAAATTTGGAGCTCCTATTGGTAATGTCGCACCCGCAGCTTGGTTTATACCACCGCCATCAACATGTCCTAAATAATGATCAACAAGCATCTGTTTTGCAGCGACGCTGTTAAGTAAATCATCTACTAAAGCTTCGACAGCCATAACACCTGGATCCCCATTAAGCATGTAATTGAACAAATATTGAAAGCCTATAGGTACATTGGCCCCTAAATGAGGTGAATCAAATGATAAAAAAAGCCGAGTTTCATGATCTAATGTATTTTGTTCCATATATCGAAGTGCATATCGTGAAATTAGGCCTCCCATACTAGGGCCAATCACTACATTTTCTTCATCACCGACCTTCATACTATTGATTGTATTCAATAATTCTACGAGAATAAAGGCGTTACGCTGTATAAAATCGGCACCGCCATCGATCATTGTAGTGCCATCAGTAATACTTGTATAGTTTGGAAAATTAACCAGGACCAGATCAAAGCCTTCATCACGAACTAGTTCGGCTAGATTCTGAACAGGGTTTCCAAAATTTAACTGCTCATACATCAATGGAATGGTTCGCGCATCATCTGGATCAAACCCATCTATGAAAAAAATAGGTTTATCTAAAATACCATCAACATTGTCATAATATATTTTGTACTCACCTGTGCCTATGAGTGCTAAGGCTTCACCAAATCCTTGATAAGCTATAGATGCGTTTATAGGGGTTATAGGGCTCTCATCTCCTGGTGCACGTGAAGCATTCATATCTTCAGATGATTTTTCAATAATTATATAGGCACTATGAGAAACCGTTCGCCCGCTACTCATGGTAATCTCAAATTTGAGTTCCTTTTCTCCAGCTTGTAAATAAGTAACTCTTACATTCTGATTGAGACTAACATTTTGCACGCCATCATCGTTGTCAAAATCTACTTGGATATTAACGACATCATATGTAGCTGAGTTAAAAAGATATTCAGGATCAAATTTGAATATGGTGTTTAAACCTCTATAACGAGGCACCAATGGCGAAGCAAAAACTCTCGATTTGGTTTCAAAAATTGCATTGTCATTACTAGTATTTATCAGTTTATTCCCATTTACGATAACAGTTTCTTCTTCGAATACATGAGGTTTTAATTGATCAAATCGTACGTTAATTAAACCTATAGGAATGATATTTTCCTGAAAACTTTGTGTTCGAATCTCTCCAAAAGATTTACCTTTTTTGAAGTAATTACTGTAGTCTGATTGCGCTAATTCAGAATATGCTTGAATAAAATAGGTAGCATTTATTTTTTTAATATCATCGTTGAGGTCGACTACCTTAAATGCTCTATCATAAAGGATAGATGTTTCCATCTCAGACTTATCGAGTAATGAAAACGCATCTTGAGCTAAAATTGATAATGGCAATGCCAGAAGTAGTAATGTAATTTTTTTCATAATGGATTGATTAATAGCAATTAAATATACAAATAAAAAATCCTCGAAGTTATTCGAGGATTTAATTATTTTTTGTTCTTATTTTCAACTATTCGCCAAGAAATGGATAGCGATAATCACTTGGGCTAACAAAAGTTTCTTTGATTAATCGTGGTGATACCCAGCGTAATAAATTTTGAGCCGATCCAGCTTTATCATTAGTACCAGAAGCTCTCGCACCACCAAATGGTTGTTGACCAACAACAGCACCAGTTGGTTTGTCATTAATATAGAAGTTACCTGCACAGTTTTCAAGTGCTTTAGTAGCTTGAGCTGCTGCATAACGATCCGTGGAGAACACTGCACCAGTTAGCGCATATTCACTAGTGCTATCTACCAATTTTAAGGTCTCCGCAAAAGCATCATCTTCATAGACATAAATAGTAATTACTGGGCCAAATAATTCCGTACACATCGTAGTATATTTAGGATCTTTGGCAACAATAACAGTAGGATTAATAAAGTAGCCTTTACTTTTATCGTAATCGCCACCAACAATAATCTCAGCATCTGCATCAGATTTTGCTTGATCAATATAACCGGCTAGTTTATCAAATGAACCTTCATGAATAACTGCAGTTACATAATTACTTAAATCTTCAGGAGAACCTATCTTAAAAGAGTTTACATCTTCAATGACATAGCGCTTTACATCAGCCCATAGACTTTGTGGGACATAAGCTCTTGATGCGGCACTACATTTTTGACCTTGAAACTCAAAGGCGCCTCGTGAAATTGCCGTAGCTACTTGCTTTGCATTGGCTGATGGGTGTGCAATAATGAAATCTTTACCACCTGTTTCACCAACAATTCGTGGGTAGGTTTTATAATTGTGAATGTTGTTACCCACCTTCTTCCATAATTCTTTAAAAATAAAAGTGGAACCTGTAAAATGTAAGCCAGAAAAATCAGGGCTTGCCATAACCGTATCCGTAATCATTACAGGATCTCCCATGACCATATTAATAACGCCATCAGGTACACCTGCTTCTTTAAATACATCTAAGATTACTTTAGCCGAAAGGACCTGAGAATCACTTGGTTTCCAGATTACCACATTGCCCATTAATGCCATGCATGAGGGTAAATTTCCTGCAATAGCAGTAAAATTAAATGGTGTAACGGCATAAGTAAATCCTTCCAGTGGTCTGTATTCTACACGATTCCAAGCATCACTTGTGCTTTCAGGTTGTTCCATGTAAATGTCAGTCATAAACTGAACATTAAAACGTAAAAAATCTATTAATTCACAGGCAGCATCAATTTCAGCTTGATGCACAGTTTTACTTTGAGCCATCATAGTTGCCGCATTGATTTTTGCTCTGTAGGGACCGGCTATGAGTTCGGCGGCTCTTAAAAATATTGCAGCACGCTGTTCCCAAGGTAATTGTGACCATGTTTTTCTGGCTTCCAATGCCGCTTCAATCGCCTCTTCAATATGCGCCTTTTCTGCTGTGTGATAAGTGCCTAAAACATGTTTGTATTCATGCGGTGGCGACATGGTTCTAGTATGCCCACTTTTTACATCATTTCCATTAATATATAAAGGTACTTCTGTATGCGTGTTGTAAAGCTCGTTATATGCCGTGAGTACGTCTTCTCGTTCTGGCGATCCTGGCGCATAACTTTTAACAGGTTCGTTCACTGCAATAGGAACATTAAAGAATCCTTTTCCCATGATATTTTATTGATTTTTTTAGTTCAGAAATTGAGGCACAAAGGTACAATAAATTTGAACATTTTTGTTGTAATCAATGTCTTCAATATTGGTGCTAATTTTAAATATTATTTTGTAAGTTGCTCACAGGATTTAAGACTACATTTTTTATGTGTACCGTTACTTTCATACCTCTTGATAATCAAAATTTTGTGTTTACCAATAATCGTGATGAGGCACCCGATAGAGAAACACTAAATCCGTCAATTTATTCAATTAATGACATCGATACGTTGTTTCCATCCGACAAACGAGCAGGTGGAACCTGGCTAGGCCTAAGTGGCAAAAACAGATTGGTTTGTGTACTAAATGGTGGTTTTACGTTTCACGAGCGACGTCCAAATTATAGAAAGAGTCGTGGTGTAGTAGTAAAAGAGCTACTAGTGTCTAATCATATTTTAGAAGATTTGAAAAGTTATGATTATACAGATATTGAACCTTTTACTTTAATAGTTTTGGAATATCAGAATGAATTGAGACTGTATGAATTGGTTTGGGATGGTGATGCCTCTCATTTTAAGCAATTACCTATTGTGCCAAAAATTTGGTCGTCTTCATCATTATATTCTGAAACTATGAAAGAAGAACGAAAAACATGGTTTGAAACCTATAAATCTCTTAACAATCTTAAGGCTGAATCTGTACTCCAATTTCATCATGAAGCAGGTCAAGGAAACGACCATTATGGTATAATTATGGATCGCTTTTTTGTAAGAACAACGAGTATTTCACAAATAGAAAAAACTCAAGATAAATTACATTGGCGTTATGAGAATTTGCAGTCTCAAGACGTGACCAATTACTCATTCGATATTGCACATCAACTCAATGACTAATTCTGGAATAATTTTAGTACTGGCTTATCCAGAAACCATTGTTACTGTGGCAGACGAATGGTATTCGCCCTATATGCGCTTAGTTGGTATTGGCAAAAAAAATTATGTCCGTGCAGGTCACGCTGCTTTAGTGCTCATTAATAAAAAAACAGGCAACTTAGAGTATCATGATTTTGGACGGTATATCACACCAGAACCGAAAGGTAGGGTTAGAGGCAAAACAACCGATCATGAGTTGGACTTTCCTTTAAATGCAAAAATTGAAAACAACGAAATTATTAATCTTGATGAACTATGGTACTACTTGGCAACGAACCCAAAACGTACCCATGGCGAAGGCACGTTAATCGCTTCAGTTTGCGACAAGGTTGATTATGATAAAGCCAGAGCACATATTGATAAAATGCAAGAGCGCAATTTTATTCGTTATGCCGCTTTTATTAAAGATGCTTGCAATTGTGCGCGTTTCGTTACTGATACATTAATAGCTTCGGTTACCGACGAAGATGTGAAAAAAAAGCTCCTAAAATCGAAGCGATTTACACCCAGCACCTATGGTAATGTGATCAAAGCAGACACAAAAAATCATGTGTATGAGATTACACCTAAAGGTGAAATTGGCACCTATAATTCTAATACACGAAAAGATAATTTTAAGTATTTCTTAGATCGTTTAAAAGAACATG
>CAJHYL010000383.1_pt1 | contig 11992 bp, 6 predicted proteins | sample 9198761 | NCBI WGS metagenome assembly CAJHYL01 (sample SAMEA7708360, study PRJEB35096) | sediment metagenome | biome: marine neritic benthic zone biome [ENVO:01000025]; feature: sediment [ENVO:00002007]; material: shallow marine sediment [ENVO:03000034] sea grass bed [ENVO_01000059] ...
CCGTATAATTTACTATGTACTAAAAATTCAATTAAAAAGCCACAGAGTTTTATTTATCAACCTACCAAGGAAGATTATGTGGTTATTGAATTTTGTGACTCAATATTAGCTTATAAGGAAAAAAAACCTATAACTATTGTTGAGAGAGAGGCCTCAGGGGTTATTTATGACAACCTCTCTATGACCATGGATAGTCAAGGACTTCCCAATCAGCTCATTTATGATATGGCTGATATCTACGCTTGGACAGTTGATTTTTTTAGACTTCAAAAAGAAGACAAATTTAAAATCATATATAAGCAACGTTTTATTGATGACAGTATTTATGCAGGCATTGAAAGTATAGATGCCGCTTACTTCGAACACAGAGGCGAGCCTTTTTATGCTTTTAATTTTGAAGTTGACAGTACCAAGAACATTTCAGATTATTTTGATGAGAACACTAAGAGTTTGAGAAAAACATTCCTTAAAGCTCCAGTGAAGTTCTCACGAATTTCATCGCGATACAATCTAAATAGAAGAATTGCGTATTACGGCTATAAAAAACGACCACATAGAGGGACAGATTTTGCAGCACCAATTGGAAGTGAAATTTTGGCAACTGCAAACGGAACAGTGTCTGAATCTGCACGTCGTGGAGGTAATGGCAATTATGTAAAGATTAAACATAATGCTACTTATAGCACACAGTATTTACATATGAAAAAACGCGCTGTTAAAAAAGGTGATTACGTGAAACAAGGGGATGTCATTGGATGGGTTGGCATGACGGGAAATACAGCTGGTCCTCATGTGTGCTATCGTTTCTGGAAATTTGGAAAACAAGTAGATCCATTAAGAGAAAAATTACCCGAAGCTGAATCTATTCCAGACGAGCTTAATGACAGCTACCTCGAATTTATAAAACCTTTAAAAGAAAGGCTAGATTATATAGATTATCCCGAAATGAGTATTGAACCGGAAACTGAATCCGAAGATCTCGTAACTTCAAACTAATGGCGTTAAAAAACACCAATCCAACGCATACCAATTCTTGGTCTAAGCTCAATAAACATTATAAGGAAATCAAGGATGTTCAAATGATGTCCTGGTTTAATGAAGATGCGAATAGAGCAAATTCGCTTAAGATTGAATGGGAAGACTTTTACGTAGACTTCTCGAAGCACAGAATTACTTCAGAAACACTGCAACTGCTTAATGCGTTAGCTAGTGAAATGGACCTAAAAGACGCCATTAAAAAATATTTTTCTGGAGACATTATAAATGAAACTGAAGGTAGAGCTGTATTGCATACTGCATTAAGAGCTTCAGAGAATTCACAGGCTAAAGTAGAAGGCAAAAATGTTAACCCTGAAGTAGCTCAGGTTAAAACGAAAATTAAACAGTTTTCTGAAGGCATTATCCATGGCGATAATTTAGGATATACAGGTAAACCATTTACCGATGTCGTAAATATTGGTATTGGTGGTTCAGACCTTGGACCTGCCATGGTAGTTGATACACTTAAATATTACAGAAACCATCTTAACACACACTTTGTAAGTAATGTTGATGGCGATCACGTGGCAGAGATTTTGAAAGAGTTAAATCCAGATACGACTTTGTTTATCGTGGTGTCAAAGTCGTTTACTACACAAGAAACAATATCTAACGCGACAACAATTAGAGAATGGTTCTTGAAAAGCGCTTCAATTGATGATGTAGCGAAGCATTTTGTGGCAGTTTCTACAAATATTGATAAAGTAAAAGAGTTTGGTATTGCCGAAGACAATATTTTCCCAATGTGGAATTGGGTTGGTGGTCGTTTTTCACTTTGGAGTGCTGTGGGATTGAGTATAAGTTTAGCGTTAGGCTATAAAAACTTTGAAGGCCTATTGCAAGGGGCGAATAAAATGGATGCGCATTTTAAGCACACAGATTTCAATACTAATATTCCAGTCGTATTAGCTTTGCTCAGTATTTGGTACAATAACTTTTTTCATTGCGAAACCGAAGCCATTATTGGATATTCTCAATACTTAAATCAGTTCGCAACTTATTTGCAACAAGCCGTAATGGAAAGTAACGGTAAATGTGTAGATAGAGGTGGCCAAAAAGTAGGATACCAAACAGGAAACGTAGTTTGGGGTGAACCAGGAACTAACTCACAGCATGCTTTTTTTCAATTGCTTCATCAAGGGACAAAGCTTATACCTTCTGAATTCATAGGCTTTAAGCAATCACTTCACGATAATAAAGCACATCATGATAAATTAATGGCTAATTTTTTTGCGCAAACAGAGGCTTTGATGATAGGTAAAAGCAAAGAAGACGTCATAGAGGAATTAAAAAGAGAGCAGTATACTGCAGATCAAATAAAACAGCTCTTACCATTTAAAATATTCATGGGCAATAAGCCTACAACTACTATCTTAATTGATAAACTTACGCCTAACAGTCTTGGGAAACTTATCGCGTTATACGAACATAAAATTTTTGTTCAAGGTGTGATTTGGAATATTTTTAGCTACGATCAATTTGGTGTAGAATTAGGGAAACAATTAGCGGGAAATATTCTAGAAGAACTTAATTCAAGTAAAACATCAGAACACGATGAATCAACCCAACAACTCATTGCGCATTACAAGAGAGAAAGCTAAACGGTGGGAAATATTTTATAATAATTTTTGTGGAATGTCACCCTTTTCAGATTTATTATTACCTTTTACTTATATCAATTTATTAACATTGCCTTAACAAAATGTCGTGAATTATACCTAATTTTGCGCAAAACTATAAATCAATCTTTTATTAATATGAGAAAAACTACTCAATTTTTAATTTTAGCTGTAGCTTTTATTTTTAGTGCTGCAGTTTTTGCTCAGAGTACAGTTACTGGTACAGTAATTGACTCAGATCTAAATGCACCTCTTCCAGGGGCTAACGTGGTAGAGGCAGGCACGTCAAATGGCGTTTCAACCAATTTTGATGGAATTTTCACTTTAACAACACAGGCGTCGTCTGGACAAGTTGTTATTTCTTTTGTGGGTTATGCATCTGTAACCTTAGATTTTAACGGAGACACCGACTTCGGTACAATTACACTTTCTCCTGACAATACTTTAGAAGAAGTTGTTGTTATTGGTTCAGGTGTAATCGATTTAGCTGAAGACAGGCAAACACCAATTGCTGTATCAACAGTAACTAAGGTGGAGATTCTGGAAAAAGGTGTTGGTAACGTAGAATTACCTGAAATTATAAAGAATACACCTTCTGTATTCGTAGGTAGCCAAACTGGTTTTGGTGACGGTAATTTAAGACTAAGAGGATTTGATGATTCTAATACTGCTGTATTATTGAATGGTCAGCCAATTAACGCTCAAGAAGATGGTCGTGTATTCTGGTCTAACTGGGCTGGTATTGCAGATATTGCAAATGTGGTACAGGTTCAGCGTGGTCTAGGATCTTCTAAATTAGCGATTTCTTCTGTAGGTGGTACTGTTAACTTAGTTATGCGTGCTGCAGACAGAAACAAAGGTGGCTTTGTAAGATTTATGGGCGGTAACGACAGTTATGTTAAAGCTACTGCGTCTTTTGATACAGGTATTAATGAGAAAGGCTGGGCCTTTTCAATTTTAGTAGATCACTGGCAAGCACACCGCAAATGGTCAAGAGGTACTTTTGGACAAGGTCAAAACTATTACCTTGGCGTTGGTTATAAGCCAAATGATACTCACGCATTTAATTTTTTGATCACTGGTGCTCCACAGTTCCACGGACAAAAATGGTCGCAACCTTTAAGCGTGATAGAAGCTGATCCAAAGTTTAACCAACACTGGGGTTATACAGACGATGGTATTAAAACAGAACGTAGAAACTTCTACCATAAACCAGTTGCTAACTTAAACTGGGACTGGACAATTAGCGATAAAACAGAATTGTCTTCTGTACTTTATGCCTCTTGGGGACGTGGAGGTGGAACAGGACCACGTGGTAATGGAAGAATTCGTACAGCTGATGGACAAATAGACTGGGCTGCAATTGAAGCGCAAAACGCAACAATAGGTGTAGGTGGTGATTTTGGTAACCCATTAGGCGCTGGCTATATTAGAAGAGCATCTATGAACAACCACGCTTGGTATGGATTAGTATCTAACCTGAGTACAGAATTATCTGAGAACTGGAATTTCAACGTAGGTGTTGACTTAAGATTATATAATGGAGATCACTTTAGACAAGTAGTTGATTTCTTAGGCTTAACAGGATGGTCTAATGATAGACCTGATGGCGCAGTAGTAACAGACGAGTTTGAAGCTGATCCATGGGCAGCCTTATTTGATTTTGCTGATGAAGATCAAAGAATTGACTATGACTACTCTGAGAACATTAATTATCAAGGAGTTTTCTCTCAAATTGAATATGCCGATGATAAGTTTTCTGCATTCTTCCAAGGAGCCGTTTCTAATCAGTCTTACCAGAGAACTGGAAGATTTCAAACAGACACTAGTGGCAATCAAGTAACTGCTGATTCTGATAAAGTAAGCAAAACTGGTTTTAACGTAAAAGGTGGTTTAGCATACGTAATTGGTGATGAAAATATGCACAAGATTTTTGGTAATGCTGGATACTATTCAAGACAACCATATCTAGATAATATTTTCTCTGCTATTAGAGACTCTAACGATTTGGTAAATCCAGAAGTTGATAATGAGAAAATTACTGGAGTAGAATTAGGATACCAATTTAATGGCGGTGATTTTAAGGCCAACGCTAACTTCTATTACACAGATTGGAAAAACCGTGTGATTGTTCAGGGTGGTGGGCAAATTAGCGATCCTGGCAATCCTAGTGTGATGATTAATGCTAACTTCTTTGACAGAAACATCAACCAAGTTCACAAAGGATTCGAATTAGAGATGTGGTATAAAATTTGCCAAGGTGTGAAACTTAACGGATATCTTTCAGGAGGTTCTTATGAGTACAAAGGTAGTATCGATAGAGATACATTTAACGATGATACTAACGAGTTAGTCGCGTCAACATCTGATAACGTAGATGGTGTTAAAATTACTTCTGTACCTCAATTTACAGCAGGTTTAGGAGCAAGAGCACAAATAATTGATGGATTAAGTGTAGATGGTAATATCAATTACTTTGCAGGGAATTATCTTGACGAAATCGATTTTAACTCTGATCCACAAACTACTAATGTTGGTCGTGTTAAGCCTTTTTCTTTAACTGATATAGGTGTTACTTATGATTTTGACTTAGGTGGTCAATCATTAACCTTTAGAGGTAACGTATTTAACTTGTTTGATGAAGTTAGATTACAACGTACAGACGTATTTGGTTATATCTTTACTAATGGTATGACATTCAATGCTTCAATGCGTTATAATTTCTAAGAATTATTTCACATACTAAAAAAACCTCTTCTAAGCAGAAGGGGTTTTTTTATATTCATTAAATTTGATAAACTTATACTAATATGTACGACACGTTTAAAACTCTTCACTCGTATTGGGCTTATATTGTAATTATTGTGCTATTAGCCGCAATAATTAGCGCTCTAATGGGCAAATTCAAGAAACGCGAATACCTAGCTAAAAACTTTAGAATCGCCTTATTTGGGCTTATAGTATCTCATATTCAATTGGTAATAGGCCTAATTTTATACTTCGTTTCTCCTCGATTTGATTTATGGGGAGAATTAGGCGGAGAAGTCATGTCTAATGCAATAGCCAGATTGTATTTAGTTGAACATCCCATTGTCAATATTTTGGCAATAGTTATGATTACTATTGGGTATTCAAAACATAAAAGGAAAACAGCATCAACGTCTAAGTTTAATATAGTCCTTGTTTTTTATAGCATTGGCTTACTTTTGCTGTTATCTAGAATACCATATGATGTTTGGCCTAATTGGTAAGTTATTAAAGGCGTCTATTTAACCTCTTTAATAATATGAACATACACTGGGAAATGATCACTATAGCCATTGGTAAAACCACCATCTGCAAAACTTCGTTGTGGATATCCTTTCCATCGGCCATGTTTGTTGGTTAGATAATTTTTATTAAAAATTCCAGCTTTATAAAATTGAAAAGTTCTGTAATCGTCTTCTAACAATGGTTTAGTCACCATTATTTGGTCGAATAAACTCCAGGCATCACGATAAGCATTAGTACCAAGACCTTTCTTAAAAAAGTTAGCCATTGGGTTGTAAATACCTTTTAACTTAACGTTCTCTTTTTTTCGTTGTGCTTTGAGAATATCCTTTACACTCGCATTAGTTGGGTCATCATTTAAGTCGCCCATAATAAATATCTTAGCATAAGGATCATTCGCTTGTAATGAATCTACGATGCGCTTGTTCAATTTGGCAGCTGCAACACGTTTCGGTCTGGAGCGTGCTTCACCACCTCGTCTTGAAGGCCAGTGATTTACAAGTACATGTATAAGTTCACCCTCCAGTTTACCACTTACCAGCAACTGATCTCTTGTATAAACACGTTCACGTGTTACATCATCATAAATTTTTAATTCATGATGACTTTTATCAATGGGTACAAATAATTTCTTCTGATACAATAATGCGACATCAATACCACGTGCATCAGGTGAATCAAAATGAACGATCCCATAATCTTTTTCCAATAATGCCGAGTCATTACACAGATCTTCAAGCACTTCTCGATTTTCCACTTCGGCGACACCAATTAAAGCAGGTGAATTGCGAGTGACATCGACACCTATTTCAGAAATAACTTTTGCCATGTTCGCAACTTTTTTCTTATAAATTTCTCCGCGGTTAAAATTCATCTCCATAATAGGGCTGGCTTCATCATATTTCGAAGGATCATTAATGGTATCAAAAAGATTTTCGAGATTGTAAAAAGCAACTGTATGGATTTTAAATTTTCGTTTTTCTTGAGCGTCAAGTTGTACTAAAAAGAACAAGCATATTAATACAGTTATATATCCTTTGAGTTTCATAAAGTGACTATATTATGTTTTCGTTAAGACCTAATCAAATCTTAAGCCAAAAGTAAATATTAATAATAAATAATGTACATTTGCGAGCCTTAAATAATGATAATTTAACGTATTAAGTATTATTATTTTAGCTTAGAGTTTTAAAGATTTAGAAAGATATTTTTTAACTTACAAATGATTCTTTTCTAACATCTTAATTTTTCAATTATTTATCATACATGAAAAAAAGAGTATTGTTTTTAATGGTGGGATTGTGTTCTGCTATGATGATGTTTGGTCAGACTATCGTTAGTGGTAGTGTAGTAGATGCAGTTTCTGGGGAACCTATTCCCGATGTGACCATTGACATTGAAAACACCTTGCTTTCTACAACTACAGATGCAAATGGTGAATTTAGATTCACTGCAAATGTACCGCTAGGAGAGCAAATGTTGAGATTGTCAAAGACGGGCTATTTAACTGCGCGCTATCCAATTGTGGTTAATGAAGGACAGACTGTGAATATTACAGATATGTTCTTAAATATCGATCCAACACAAGCCAGCGACGAATTCGTAATATCACTCACAGATGATGAGTTAAATAGCGATGATGATGGATTTACAGATAATATATCTGGATTGTTACAATCATCAAGAGATGTGTTTTTAAGAGCTGCTGCTTTTGATTTTAGCTCTACCTTTTTTAGACCTAGAGGGTTAGATAATGCAAACGGAAGATTGCTAATTAATGGTATTGAAATGAACAAGCAATTTAATGGGAGACCACAATGGGCAAATTGGGGTGGCTTAAATGATGTTCAGCGAAATCAGGAATTTACTATTGGTACAGCCGCTAACGATTACAATTTTGGCGACCTTGCGGGAACAACTAACATAACCATGCGCGCTTCTAAATATAGAGAAGGCGGACGCGTATCCTTTGCGAGTGCTAACAGAAGTTATCAAGGCCGTATTATGGCTAGTTATAGTTCTGGTATAGTTAAAGGCGGTTGGTCGTATTCGGTATTAGCATCTAGAAGATTCGGTAACGAAGGTTATATAGATGGCACCTTATATGATTCGAATTCTTTTTTCGCTTCAGTAGAAAAGCAATTAGACGAAAAGCATAGCCTAAATTTTACAGGAATGTACGCACAAAACCGTCGTGGAAGATCTACAGCAATTACTGATGAGGTTTACCGATTGAAAGGACGTCAGTACAATCCATTTTGGGGTGATCAAAGTGGAGATTTACGAAATTCAAGAGAACGTGAAATAGAAGAGCCTATTTTGATGTTAAACCACTACTGGACAATCAATGAAAAGACAACACTTAATACGAACGTAGCCTATCAATTTGGTAAAATTGCCAACAGCAGAATTGACAATGGAGGAACGCAATTAGAATTTGGACCTAACGGACAACCATTCTATACAGGTGGCGCAAGAAATCCAGACCCTGCGTACTATCAAAATTTACCAAGCTATCATTTACGCTTTGATAATCCTACACCTGGTGACTTTCAGAGTGCATTTGTGAGTGAACAAGAGTTTAGAAATGATGGCCAGTTAAATTGGGCTTCATTGTATGAAGCGAATATGCGTCCTGGTAAAAATTCAACGTATATCATTCAAGAAGACAGAAATGATGACACGCAGTTTTCAGCCAACACTATTTTTACTACCGACATTTCAGATAATGTGATTTTTAATGCTAGCCTTAACTATAGAAAGTTAAATAGTGAAAATTTTGCCAGCGTTAATGACTTATTAGGCGGAACAGGATTTCTTGACGTTGATACATTTGCTGAAGAGAATGCAGAAGCATCTGAAGCGTTAGAAGATATTGCTCAGAGTGATGTGAACAATCCTAACAGAATAGTAACAGAAGGCGATCGCTATAAATATAACTACGAAATTGATGCCGATGTAATTAACGGATTTGCTCAGGCACAATTTAAATACAACAAAATTGATTTTTACCTAGGTGCAAACATTGGAAAGACCACTTATCAACGTAATGGACTTTATGAAAATGGATATTTTCAAGGGAATGAGTCGTTTGGTAAGAGTGAAAAATTAGATTTTACAACTTACGGTGTTAAAGGAGGCTTTACTTATAAAATATCTGGACGTCATTTGGCAGTTGTTAATGGTAGTTATTTTACCAAAGCACCAACCATTAGAAATTCATTTAACAACGCCAGACAAAATAACAATGTAGTTTCTGGACTTACAGAAGAAACCATTCAATCTGTCGATGTGAGTTATATTTTCCGTTCGCCTATTGTGAGAGCACGATTAACTGGGTTTTATACAGGCTTTTTTGATGGTACAGATATAGGATTTTATTTCACTGAAGATTTAGCAGGATTAGGAATAGAAGAAGATGCCTTTGTGCAAGAAGTATTGACTAATGTAGAACGCAGACATATTGGTGCTGAGTTAGGAATTGAAGCCCAAGTTACGCCAACAATTAAGGTGAAAGCAGCAGCATCATTTGGAGAGTACATCTTTAACAACAATCCAGATTTGTATTTAACTAGCGACGATTTTGAAGGTGAATTGAGTTTTGGAAATGGTAAAACCAATTTAAAAAATTACAATGTTGCGGGAGGGCCTCAGCGCGCTTATCAAATTGGCTTTGAATATAGAGATCCAGATTTTTGGAATGTTGGTGTGACTACCAACTATTTCTCTAATGCCTACGCTGACGTAAGTGCATTGGCTAGATCAGAAAATTTTGTGTTAGATTTTGATGGCTTGCCTATTAATAGTTATGATGAAACTATCGCGAGAGAGCTATTGAGACAAGAAGAATTTGACGACTATTTCTTAGTGAATGTCGTTGGGGGAAAATCATGGAAAGTGGGTGATTACTTTATAGGCTTTTTTGCCGTTGTAAACAATCTCCTAGACCAAGAATACAAAACAGGTGGTTTTGAACAATCACGATTAGCTAAATACGATACAGTTCTAGAAGACAAATCACGCGAGTACGGACCTGTATTTGGTAGCCGTTATTTCTTTGGTAATGGCACTACCTATTATTTAAATGTTTACTTAAGATTCTAAAAAATTAAAAAATAAAAGATCATAATAATGAGAGCGATGAAAATAAAAAAAATATTAATGCTGTTTTTCTCCTTAGCGTTAATAGCATCATGTGTAGAAGATGAATTTACAACACCTGATGTAACGATTACTGAACCACAATTAGATGGTCCAGTAATTACGTTAGATGCTTTGTTTGGAGAGTACGAACAAGAGTTTATAGACTTTTTAGACGATTTAGGCTTAGATATTAATAATCCTGGTGATGCCGATGAAATTGCTGATGCCAGAGAAGATTTTGTATATGCCCTGCAAGATGATAATCAAAACTATGTGTCTGGGTATGTTATTTCTAGTGATGAAGCAGGAAATTTCTTTGAAGAATTAATTTTGCAAGATAGAGCTGAAAACCCAACCGTAGGGATTAAATTAATAATAGACGAAAACCCATTGTACACACGCTATGAAATGGGGCGTAAAATCTATGTAAAACTAGGTGGATTAGCTGTAGGTCAAAGTAATGGTGTTTTGACTTTAGGAATGCTAAGTGGAAACGAAGTAGATCAAATTCCTGGCCCACAGGAAACAGATTTTATACAACGTTCTTCAGAAGTAGCCACCTTAATTCCATTACCATTAACGCTTGATGCTTTAGATGATTCACTTACTAACTTATACATCGAGCTTCAAGATGTTCAGTTTAGTAGAAGTCAAGTATTGATAGCCAATCCTTTAACTTTTGCTGCGGAGCCAACAGACGAATTTGATGGTGAACGTATTTTAGAAGATTGTGCAGCAGGTGTAAGTGCTGTTTTTAGCACAAGTACATTTGCTGACTTTAAGGCTTTAGAATTACCAACGCAACGTGGGTCGATGAGGGCTATATTATCTAAGAATTTCTTCGGAGATACATTTAATATTGTTGTGAATTCTGCTTCAGATATTACGTTTGAAAATGCAGAGCGTTGCGATCCTGATATTCTCGAGTGTGATGGGCCAGGTAATGGTAGTACAACAATTTGGTCAGAAGATTTTGAAGGTTTTGCCGGATTTGATAACGAAGGTTGGGTGAATGTAAATACAAGTGGTGGTAATGAAGATTGGAGTATCGATGATTTCGCAGGAAACAATTATGCCATTGCCAATGCTTTCAACTCTGGCGAACAAAATATCATGGCTTGGTTAGTGACTCCAGCTATTAATTTAGATGGCACAACAGATGAGAATCTAAGCTTTGAAGTTCAAACTAATTTCAACAATGGAGATGTTTTAACGGCATTAATCACCGATAATTTCACAGGCGATGTAACCACTACAGACTGGGAACAATTAGATGTAATCATTCCTGCCGGAAACCCAAGTGGTTTTGGTAATTTTGAACTGGTAGGTCCTACTAACATTTCGTGCTTAAGCGGCGATATACACATTGCGTTCTTATATGAAGGTTCCGATCCTGGACCGACAACACGCTATCATGTAGATAATATTGAAGTGAACGGTAATTAAAAGTATAATAAATTATAAGATTAAGCCGCATCCTTGATGTGGCTTTTTTTATATAGAAAAGCCTCGACAAAAGTCGAGGCCATTCTTAGTTGATTAGTTAGTTGGAAATTTATTTATGAGCTCGGATGACCACTTACAATAATAAACTCTGAACGTCTATTTTCTTGGTGTTCATCTTCAGTGCAATTTGATCCGCAATCTACTTTAAGTTCTTTTTCTCCTTTACCTTCTCCAGAGATTCGACTGCCATCAATTCCTTTAGAAATAACATATTGCACAGTTGTGCGTGCTCTTCTATCAGATAGACTTTCATTGTAAGCATCATTACCTCTTATATCGGTATGAGATTCTACTTTAATTACCATATCAGGATACTTGGTCATGACTTGAACTAATTTATCTAATTCAAAAGCACCTTGTGATGTGACGTTTGATTTGTCAAACTCAAAATAAATAGGATTAAGCTCTATTGTTTC